>Ga0209700_101605_pt1 | contig 47125 bp, 22 predicted proteins | sample SiratroredBW_FD_187528 | JGI IMG/M metagenome (GOLD analysis project Ga0209700, IMG submission 187528) | Root nodule microbial communities of legume samples collected from California, USA - Siratro red BW (SPAdes) (version 2) | ecosystem: Host-associated > Plants > Roots > Nodule | place: USA...
TTTGGTTTGAGTATTCATTTGTCTAATATATGAACTATTTGTTCGTATTTAAAATGATGATCATCCTGCTGTAGAGTTTTCGAGTTGGCCACTATGTGCCATCTGAGATCTAAAACTGTGGTTGCCACATTGTTTGCTTATGAAGATGCTTTCGTAGACCTCCTCTCCCCCATCAATTTCCATGTAACCTTCCATTTATTTAAGATTTTTGATTTTATTTGTGTAGATTATCATATCATATCAATTGTATGTAAAATAGGGAAACAAATAAATATATAGCTATTAGTTAGGGAAGCTCTTATATTATATCGTTAATCATTTTATTCCTTGATTACGAATAAAGCTCAGTGTGTGAATAATACACACTTTCAGTAAGTCCTATATGGAAAGCCTTTTGTTGTGCATATATGGAAAGCCTGTTGTTGTGCATACACCAGTCTTCATTGTGAATATTCTTACTTTTGATGTGAAAATCAGATCTTATTTTTTGGAATTTATTAGGAAGATCACATAATAAATTTATCCATTTTCAGGATGGCTCGAGACTTGTATCTGTCTTATTGCATGATAGCTTATAATCTGGGTGTTTTGTTCAAAATCTGTGCAATCTGTCTGGAGGAACTTGATTCCAGGTCTTTTCCTTGGTAGATGTACAACTAGAAGTAGAATTGCAATAATTTATTCGGATTTGTTTTTCTATGGCTGTTTACCTTGAATGATTTTGACTAATGCAGTTTGCTATTAGCATCTGCTCTTGATTTAAATCTCAAGGTTTTGCAGATTTCAAAAGCATATAAATTTTAAGATGGATTGGTTCCATTTTTGTTTCTATTGATGCGAAGGGGAATGTTTCATATGATGAACTTTGTACTCTAAGAAGTTAGCAGATGTTTTATCTTGTCAAATGGTTTTGATTCACAATAGTGTCAAAGCAGTTTAATGTTTGTATGCAACAGTTCTTGGATAGTACGTAAATGTAGTCAAATATTATTGTGGTTTGTGCATAATCATTTGTAAATTGTTGTCTCCTTAATTAGTTCTTTCATGGAATTACTTATATAATTTGGTGTTGTTGGTTCTGGTTGTTGAATGTTTGGTTTATTCAACTCTTGTATGATTGGAATTACTTATATAATTTCCTGATCGTTTCACTGTACAAATAACACTTTTATATGCACATTTCTTTGATGGAACCTGTACATAGTCTTAGTCTATCTCTGCTGTTTGTGTTGTCTATCTGAGTCCTAGTTTTATTGTTGATGTTTATTTTTTTGTTGTTTTTGCCAATCACTAATACAATTTGTTGTCTTTTCTGTCCAGTTTCTGGTGTTCAAAGCCTTTCTTCCAGTGTGCAAAGTACTCCGGAAAAAAATGGCCACTCAGATGGTGCTTCGAAAAGTTCAGAACTCCTTCAGCAGTTCCTAAAATGTGGTCTGAAGAAGGAACTTCTTCGAACGTGTTTTGATAAGGACAAAAAAAACATTTCAATTAAAAGCAGAATGACTGAAACTAAGTCAACTGGTAAGATGATTAAGAAACAAGACACAAAAAAGGTTTCTAGTTTCAGCCATCAGCCATCTAAAAAGCAGTCTCGGAAGGGTGAAAATCCCACTCGACTCATACCTCCTCCTGACCAGTCTTCTGATTTTGGCCATTCAAACACTTGGATCTGTAAAAATGCTGCTTGTAGGGCAGTTCTGTCTATAGATGACACATTCTGTAGAAGATGCTCTTGCTGTATTTGTCACCTTTTTGATGATAACAAGGATCCTAGTCTTTGGTTGGTATGCACATCTGAATCTACTCAAGGGGACTCCTGTGGGTTGTCTTGCCATATTGAATGTGCCCTTTTACATAAAAAGGTGGGCGTTGTTGATCATGGGCAACTGATGCAACTAGATGGTGGTTATTGTTGTGCATCCTGTGGTAAAGTTACGGGGATACTTGGGTAAGTAATTTTGTTTACATGTACGGTTGATAATATTTGTCATTCCTCCTTCCACCTTGTTGTTGTTGGTATACTGAAGTTTTGTGTTGTTTATATCATGATTTTCAATAGAACACTAATTGACTTGGTTGTTTTTGTTGTCGATATATGCTATACTAAGGTTTTTGGTGAATCCTTAACGGTTTGTGTTTATGATAGAACAAGTTTATATATTGGAGAAGAGTAATATTAAATCACTCACAAAATACACAGAATTTGCTGTCCTAGACTCAGCTTTTAGGAAGTAGCAGAGTTGTGTTCAAATTACAGGAAAGCAATACACGTGTATTCCCGTATTCTCCCATATTACACTTGCATAATAATATATATAACTGCTTCTAACTTTTTTGCCCTAAACTGTCAACATAACAGTTAATCTAATAATAACATAACTGCTGATGATATTGACTTTCATTCTGAAATACGCTATGACCTTGTTCAGTTCCTCAAAAGACATGTAGACTGTATAATATATTTAAACTATTTGCTGCTTCTATGTTGGTAAGTAAATTTCTAGATCCATTTTGGCTTGGTGATTCATGTTTATTTATTTCAGATGTTGGAAGAAGCAGCTAAATATTGCTAAGGATGCCCGACGTGTGGATGTACTCTGTTACAGGATATATTTGAGCTACAGGCTCCTGGACGAAACCTCAAAATTCAAAGACTTGCATCAAACAGTACAAGAGGCAAAGGCTAAGCTGGAGACAGAAGTTGGACCTGTGAATGGCGTTTCTGCCAAGATGGCTCGAGGCATTGTCAGCAGACTCCCTATTGCTAGTGATATACAGAAACTCTGTTCACTTGCTATTGAGAAAGCTGATAGGTGGCTTGCCACTGTTCCCAATGTAAATTCAGATTCTACAGGTTGGAATTAATGCTCTTTAGCCTTTTGTTTTTATATATTTTGGGGAGAGGGGCTTAAATTTCTCACTTTTTCGGTCTCATTTATTTTGGACATGATGTTATTTTTGTAACTCGCAGAGGGCTCACTTCCTGCTGCTTGCAAGTTTGTTTTTGAAGAGGTAACAACTTCCTCGGTCAAAATCATTTTAATTGAAATATCAAATATATGTTCTGAGGAGATTAAGGGATACAAGCTCTGGTATTACAAGAGTAGGGATGAATCACCCACAAAAGATCCTGTTTCCGTATTTCCCAAATCTCAGAGGAGGATTTTGATATCCAACCTCAAGCCCTGCACAGAGTATACTTTTAGGATTATATCTTACACAGACACACGTGACCTGGGTCATTCTGAGGCTAAGTGTTTTACCAAGAGCATCGAGGTAATTAAAAACAACCCCTCTTCTTCTGTTGCTATTAATCATGAAAAAGAGAACCTTCTATCTAGGGGCAATTCTTCGGGATCCAAGTTGGTGCCAAATGACACAATGGACAGCTATGGATTCAAGGTTCGAGACCTTGGGAAAATTTTGCGTCTTGCTTGGGCTCAAGAACAAGGTTACTTGGAAGAGTTTTGCTGTGTCAATAGGAAAGATTGCTGCGGACAGAGTGAACGGTTAGATAAACCAAGAATTCCAGAAGCGCAGTTGACCTCAGTTTCTCGAGGCCTTGATTTAAATGTTGTTTCAGTTCCTGATTTAAATGAAGAGCTAACACCTCCATTTGAGTATTCTAGGGATGAAGATAATGGTTGCTCTTTGTTGCAAACTGTGGAGGGAGACGATGATGCTGCTTCTCATGATCTAGAGAAAAATGGTTTAGCAAGATCACATGGGAGTGGGGATTCTCAAACCTGGACCCGTGGGCCAACAGGAGAAGTATCTGCTGTTGATTCACGCATAGATATGTGCAGAAAAAGGATAGCAAGCACAATGGAAGAGACACATGATTGTGACAGCACTTTAATTAACGGTTCTCCTTTACGTATATCTGATGGTTCCTGTTCCTTGGATGAGAACTTTGAGTATTGTGTGAAAGTAATCCGTTGGCTAGAATGTGAGGGTCATATCAAACAGGAATTTAGGTTGAAGTTGCTAACATGGTTTAGTTTAAGGGCCACAGAGCAAGAACGCAGGGTTGTTAATACCTTCATTCAGACTCTTATGGATGATCCGAGTAGTTTAGCAGGGCAACTGGTAGACTCTTTTTCTGATATTATATCCAACAAGAGGCTAAAAAATGGATTCAGTAGTGAAGCTGGGGCATCAAATTAAGGGTGAACCAAAATCGTACAAGTTTGTCATTTGCTCCAAGCTTTCCATTTTATCATTTTCTGTCCAAAAAAATCACCTTCTGATTGTTTTTACCTCGTACGGGCATTTTTTAAAAATTAATCATCTTCCAAGGGATTCATTTTTATTGCAGACAGGTTTGTCTTGCTCGAAGGATTTGCATTGATGATCGCAGAAACATTAACTCATTTTTCCCTGGAGCCAGGATTTACGGACGCGAAGTTTCAGGATGTAGGGGGCATTATGCCATTTCTAAATTGCTGCAATAGTTTTTGGTAATGAATTTAATCAAGGAAGATATTAGTATTGAAACTTTTTTCTCATAACCTTTATTTGAAGAAGGTACATGATTCAACTGCTGATTTGATTTTTATTTGTCATTCTTTTGACTACTTTGTTCTCCGCACTATTGAGCCGGCAAATGAAAATGCTTGCTTCAACCAATTATGGGTAAAGCAATGTGCTTCTGCTTGTGATTTTCCAGACGAGCGGTTCATCTGATTACTCTTAAAATGGGTATTGGAGATCTTAATCCACTTGGATAAAATAAACTAGGTAAATTGGTCTAATAATTTATGGGTTTACGTATAGCATCAGACTACATGAATGCGAGGGCTCAATTTCGACTATATTATTGTTAATTACATAGTCTATCCTAGAACAGGTTCTTGTGTAAATATACGTCTATTTCCATATGTGCACGTAGCATTCGTGAAATTGAAAAGCTACTGAGTAACTTCTCTGTTGGACGTGTGTAAATGTGTCAAATTTGTGATGCTTAACCCTAAATAATAAACCACCTATAGTGTTGGCCACTAGAATCCTGAAGTAATATGAACTGCGTTTTGTTTATGAAAGGTTGGCCTAATGAAAAGGTAGGGTTGAGCTGCTCTTTGATCCTCAAATCTTTGACGTATTTCAAATTATGATCACTTTCTTGCCACGAGTTGAGGGGTGTGGAGGTTATTGAACCAGAAAACGACATGAATCTAAGGCTACTGATACTTGCTGTGGCAGCCGGATTCATCATTTCGATCCCCCGGGATTTAGGGCGTACTCTGAACTATGTGCTGCGAACCTCATTGGTAGAATTGTAGAAAGAAAATAAAGAACAGTCTATTTTCGCCTAAATAAAGATCAATCAATACATCTGATAATAGAAGACAAGTGATAATGGAAAAATGATTGACCTGCAAACTTGTAATTAGGGGGACAAGATTTTGGTTCACTATTTGGGGTATGAAAAAGGTATAGCTTTTAATTCTTCTGTTTCATTTAGCATGAAAGCGTGCACAATATTCACGCTAAATGTTTTTCAAGTCTACTATACAAACCTAGTCCGAAACAAGAATGAACAAAAAGATTTAGCAGGATGAAAGTGATTCCGGAGAGAAAAGATAGCTAGATATACGGCACAAACACTCAAAAGTCCAACTATAGTAGGCCCTTGCAAAAAGAATTTGTAAACTTGTACGTAATCAGTTTTTAAATGTATCAAAGAATTATGATGCTGCGGACAATACATCACTAAATTGATCCTGGTTGCCAAAAATATGTTTTAGCAAACCAGTGTCGTTTTCCTGATATTCTTTTTGTATCTTTTCTATTAGATAAATAACAAATTTTGTCCCGAGAAGATTGTATATATAGGGATATCTTTTCTTATTGACGAGAGTGAATAAATTCACATTTCCCTCACACTAAACTATTTTATCTCTCACCTTCTCACATGGTATCAAAGCTTTGATATTCAGAAGTCTGGCAGCTACATTCAACCATAGTCGAGCTCACTCAAGATACGAATCATTATATGCATCTCTTAGAGACTCCGACTCTTATTATTATTCCCAATATTCTTGAAGGAGAAAACTAACAAATGGTTTCTGTTCGAATAGGTCTCATATTTAAGAATAAAATTGATTTTATTGATGGAAGTATACAAGCTCTAGCTTGTCCAAGTGTCATGTTATCAACTTCCGAATGAAACATGATTGTTGTTTTCTGGATTTAAAAATATCTATCACCCACCATGTATTAGAGTGTGAAATGAATGGATAATTCAACATAATTAGGTTTTGGGAAAGTTAGAGACGATTAAGGTTTTTGTCCAACATTGGGATGGAACAAAAATAGTTAGAAAACTCATCATTCATTGTGAGAATACACTTGTGAGCTTGCTATTATTGTCTATAAATAATAAACAATAAAACCCTACCATACCTGTCCTCAAGGATTTCAACAAATTTTGCGGGTTCCACCTTCCTCTGCCGAGGAAAATTCCGATTAATCATCATTACTTATACTTTATATTTGCTTCATTAAAAAAATCGTATCGTACTTATGATTTAATAACTTTAGTACTCCTTCAATTCCTAAATACAAGATAACGTTATAATATTTTAAAACAATTACCCTTTAATAATTAATGCATGCTGAAAAAAAAATTAAGAACCTCATAAGTAGAGATAAGAAAATTTCAGAACAATGTCTTCTGTTTAAGAATGAAAGAAATATAAAGTACTCTTATCAAGAGTGGTTAACGCATGTTGATTGGACGTTTAGATTTTTTAGTCAATACTTGAAATTGAATCCTTAATTTGGAAATGAAATCGCTATACACACGTTTATTGCTAGAATGGGCTAATCTGTTGGAAAGATAATAGTTAGAGTCAGATAAAAGCTTTATATATCCTCTTATTCCAAACATTAAAAGTCATATTGATAACGTAACATTCATAAAAATTACCTTCTTAAAAAATTATATACATAACATAAATAAGAATTATAATATATACATATATAAAATATATACATCACATTCATAAAATAGTTTTAAATATATATCTTTTTATAAGAATTTTACAATAATAATACATAACCAAAGTAAAGCATTCAATAAAAGATAAATATATTTTTCACTAATTCAATGAGGAATCTAAACACTTACCAAGTTTTTACTAACTCAATGAGGAGTCTCAACACTTACCAAGTTTTTTTCACATGTAACATACTACCATCTTATATTTAAAACATAACATAAATAAAGAAAAAGAGCATGGTAAGTTAAAATTCCAATGAAAATAATACGAGTATAAAACTTTTGTTTCAAATATGTATAAAATTACATTCTTACATACTTCAATCTCATATGACATATTATAATCATCACATCTATATTATCAAATTAAATATTATAACATAATTCTATTGACTTTCACACATAAACATTTGACTCTAATTTCAAAATATCGTGTATTGAATCAGACTCAAATATCTGCACCTGTCATACTATATCTCATTATGAGTTCGCATAGTCACAATACGAGTTCATCAAATCTCTCATCATTTCTCATAAATAGGATTAATCCATATGTCCTACTCCAATCAACTTATATTTCAAACTTCAAACATGGTCATATAAACTTCATTTGACTCTCACCACTTAATAATTTTCATAAATATGATTCTGACCTATCATTAAAGTCATGATACCTCCTAATTGATAAAATTTTCAAACAATGCATGTCCTAAACATTCCTCAAGATACCATGTCTCAATTACAATACAATCATTCAAGATAAATATTCAATATATATATATATATATATATATATATATATATATATATATATATATATATATTTATATAGACATTTTAACTTGAGCTTGAATATTTTTGCTTGAGCTAGAATCTCTTTATTCGAGCAAAAATAAACCCAAAATAGGTTTAGTTCTGACACTATTTTTGCTTGAGCGAGAATCTTTTCCCTTGAGTGAAAATAAATCCGAGACCAGGTTCAGTTCCAGTATTATTTTTGCTTAAGCAAAAATATTAGAAGATAATTTTTCAAAACTAACCAACTTTTAAGTATTTATAATCAATACTCCAATTTATATTCAATAAATGACTAACTATCAAGAACTACAATTTATCAAAGATTCAAGTTTATACTTTTTTCAAACTATATATATCTATATACAATCACATTCAAACTTATTTTCCATCAAAACTAACATGTAAATAATCAATCAAAAACCTGCAAGAAATTTAGAACATGGTGACCACATCGCCCTTACATCCAGGTTTTCTAACTTAGAGTTCTATTAAAGATAAAACTAGCTTTCCTTACCAAAATTGAAGTAGAACACTCAAATAGCTCCAATTTTTAAGGAACAATAAGGACAATATAACCTACACCACAAAGTCTTTATCAATGATAAAAACATATCACTAGAACCATGAACTAATAAAGACTAATATTGAAGGTAAAGACATCACATGCAAACACAGTCTACGTAGGTAAATAGAAAACTAAGCCTAACTCTAAAAGAGAAAGAAACAAAAATAAACTTACTCTAAACAATTTTTTATTTGGATAGTGTTACTCTAATCATTGCGAGAAGTTAAAAGGTGGTTTTCCTTAATTAGATAAAAAGATGAAAAGTGAAGTAAAAGATAAGATATATGAAACTATTTTTAGAGAGACAATATTAAGTTAAAATAAAATTCCGATAACTGAATTTTTTTATTTATATAAACTTTTCATTTTATTAATAAAATATTCAGATGTTATTTTATTTATTATACCTCTCTATTTTAAAATTATTTTTTAAGATATTACACAACATGCACAAAATTACACTAGGAACCTTCGGGTGAAAGTTGAATTTTGTAATTTTTCTTTAAATAGAATCCTTTAAGGATTAATAAGGTTAGTATATGTTTCAAATCCTCGGAGAGAAGACTTAGTTAATATGAATAGAAACCGAATTCAATGATATTCATGTCTCAAATGAAATTAATTTTCAACTGTTTGAAAATCCTAAAAGGAAAGAGTCTAATGGACAGCAGTGACAATAAAAGTCCACCAAATAATGCGAAAAGTTTGAATAATTGTCATATGCAAACAAAATGTTACTTTCTATGAAGAAAATTTGCTTGTTTCATTTGACCTCTTTGGTCCTTAAATAGAAATAAATATGTGGAGTGATTTAAAAAAACTGTTTGAAAATAATAAATTATAAGTATGACTTTATTAGTGATTTTACTTTATTAATTAAACAAATTTCATTTACATATGCCCTTCAATAACACTAAAACAGTATGCATAAATCTTTCCAGTATACTTATGAAAAATCTAAGTTCATTTTTTTTTTTTTCATTTTCTGTCATAAATATTTTCAAATAAGTGTATGCAACCCTAAACCCTAAAATATATAAACACTTTATTCTACTTTTTTTTCTCGTGAAAATAATATATTTCTTAAAAGAATAAAATTATTTAAAAAATGCGTATTATTATTCTTTGTAAGAAATAGTTTGAAACTGTGATTGGTAATAATTAATAATACTAGTAGTTGATAGAAGAAAACGGTTTAGTTGGAACTGTGCTCTCGTGCTGTCTGCGGTGTAAGGAGTCGTGAAAAATAACGCGCCGTTGACGTCAATTTAGTTTCCACTTTTTATTTATTTTCTTAAATTTGACTTTTGCTTCCTATCAAAACAAAACGCGCGTAATTCATGTTTTTTTAGTTAGCTTTTTTGGAAGAAAAATAAAATTTCTATTAGAATTTATTTATTATTATTATTATTATTATTATTATTATTATTATTATCATTATTTAAAACATGATATATTAAATTTTTTACTTAACTTTTTTTGGCTGTATGTTAAAATTTATGACACTTAAGTGTAGTATAAATTCTAATTTTATAAATAAATCTATAATTTGCTTCACTTGTTTTTAATTAATACTTAGTATATTACATTATTATATTTAAACTTGAAATCTTTAAACTAATTAATTTAATCTAGTTTGTAAAACTTTCCATTAAACTTAAACAGTATTTATGTTATCCCATGTGAGGCATTATGTGTATAAATAGAAAGTAAAGTATGAGGGTGTTATGAACAAGAAAGTCTCCTTTTTGTTTTACCAAGAATAAATCAGAAGCTCTCTATTTTCTAAGATTCAACCAAACATCGGTAAACCCAAACATGGCAAACACCAAAAAGTGGCTTTCAGAGGCTTTGAATGCCAGAAGCCAAGGATCTGGCACTGAAACTTTGGTGTTGGCTCATGGCTACGGAATGGAGCAGTCGATGTGGGACAAAGTGGTTCCCTTGCTTGTCCAAAACTACCGTGTGGTCACGTTTGATTGGGCTTGTGCTGGAAGCGTGAAGAATGAGAAACTCTACGACCCTGTCAAGTATTCCTCCTACGAAGCTTTTGCCGACGACTTGATCACTCTGCTGCAGGAGATGGACCTCAAAGCTGTCACCTTTGTCGGAAGCTCCATGTCTGGCATCATTGGTTGCATTGCCTCTGTCAAAAATCCTCAACTCTTCAAAACCCTAATTCTTGTTGGTTCTTCCCCAAGGTCTCTTCTTTCTTCTCTTCCCTCAACCCTTTTGCTTCATCTGTCTTTTGGGTATCTCATATATCTTTTTAAATTATTTTCACTTCATTATTCTCATGGCTACTGTTTCGTTTAGATCAGGATTTGAAAAGTCTATTGACCGGTCAAACCATATTCATTACGAGCCATGATGATAATAAATGTTTATAGAATCAAATAATAAAACGAATTAAAAGGATAAATCCTTCTAACTTTGTGTTGGTATTATAATATATGTAGGTTTCTAAATTCAGATGATTATGAGGGAGGCTTTAACAGCTCAGATATAGAGCAGTTACTGTTCAACATAGAGAACAACTATGAAAATTTTGCTTCTGCATTCGCCTCATTAATAGCAGATCCAAGTAACGAAGAAAGTGTGAAGCAATATGAAGAGGGGTTGAAGAATATGGGAGGTGAAGTTGGTCTCTCCTTGGCCAAGACCATATTCTATTCTGATTGGAGAGAGGTGCTTGAGAAGGTGGAGACTCCATGCACTATCATTCAGACCAAAAAGGACGCTGCTGTTCCTCACAGCGTACCACTGTACATGCAGAAAAAGATAAAAGGGAAAGTTACTTTGGAGATCATAGACACAGTTGGCCATTTTCCCCACTTAACTGCACCCCTTGACTTTGTCCAAGTGCTCAAGGCTACTCTTGGCTCGTAAAAATACATGTTATGTTGTTAATTCACTTTTAATGCTTTATTAACGTACTTTTTGTGGTTGAATTACGTCTCAAACTTGTTTACAAGTGTGATGTTTGTATTTGCTAATTGAATACTTTTGTACTTTGTATGGCAGATTATGAGTGATGTTAAGTAGCTTTAATAAAGGACAATAAGATAATAGAGTTGATTTCTCGTAGTTCATAGCTACACAAATTATTGCTGCAAAGTAAAAAGAAAATGCAGTATACGACTGTCATTTCACACTTGCTTTGGAAATAGTACTGCAGAAAGGGTAAGTATGATTAGCTTGTGACCTAAGGGCATTAGTGCATGGTCTTTTTTCGAACTTTTAGTGTTGTTCTTCGATTAAGAAAGAATAATGCATCATCATTTATATTTTATTCTAAACTTTTATTTTTCATCCACCCTTTCCAACATGTCATTAATATGAATGACATCAACTAGTTATGGAGCCTTATACGGTGGCTTTCACATACGCGAGTTTAAGGACATCTTGATTCCGTATGTCATACTCGCTATAATTTTAGAATATGAGATTTGTGACATTTTTTTATCACATAAAATTTAAGATTTTAATTTTAAATTATATTCTTAATTATAGAAATAAATTTTTTATTTTATTTTAAAAGTAACTTTTCTCTTAAATATTTTTTTTTAAAAATTATTAAAATGAATTTCTATAGACAATGAGTAAATGTCTGAATTCACTCCGAAATGAAAAATCTCTTTATTGATTGTGTACATATGTAGATATAAATAATATAGAAATTTTCAAATTGAGTATAAGAACTACGTTCGATTTTAAATTATTTAAATAATTTTAATTTATTAGTTAATTTAAAAAATTTATATTAATTTATCTTTATTTTTGTAAGCTATTTTTAGGTTATATATTTTCTCAATTTTTATTCATCTCAATTGTTATATATATATATATATAATATTTATCTAATGTTGCTTTAATAGTTTTCAAAATTTTAATAACTCTATTTTTTAATTCAAACAAAATTAAATTTAATTGAATATTAATCTGATATTAGTAATTTTGATTTTACTTTTTAAAAATAAATACCAACAAAACAAATTAAAATTGTATTTAAGTATACAATGTTAAAATTTTATTATTCTTTAAAATTCCTGTGATTCTATAGAAAGTTATTAATAAAATAAATTTGAATATTATTTTTAATTCTATAAATTAATTATTAATAATGAATTGCCTTATAATTTTTATTCACACTTATTCTTATTAAAAGTAAATCAAGAATATTTTTGTAAATTTTTTGTTACTATATTACTTCCTTTTTTTATCAATCAAATATCCTACCAACTTTTCATTATCTTTACTTTACTTTTCGCTTTCTTTTTAATTTACTTGATTTCTCAGTTTTTTTTTTTCTTATTTCTTTCCTTTTCCACTCAACTCCGTCCAAATTCAAGCAAAGCATAAATAAATTATAAAAAAAACTAATAGAACAACCTTTTTTTAAAAAAACTGTTTAGTAAAATATAATCTTAATTTTTTATCATAAATATTATGAGAAATGGGTAAAAGCTCGTGGTTGCGTTTTTGAATAAAAATAACACTTAAAATGCCAATACCTCTATTATAAAATTCATATTTAATTAATTATTCCAAGTTATAATACAGGTATACTTCTTAAGGTTGAGACATCATCACAAGGCTGTTCCACGCACTCTTCATGGAACTCAAAATTAAAAAGAAAAAAGAAAGAAAGAAAAAGAGAACTAGCGACCATTTCTAAAACCTTGGCCCAGGCCCTAACGTCATCTTTTTTCAATTTTTTCTTCTTTCTTTTTCTGAAAATAATTCCCCTTTCTACCTTTCATAGTCTTTCATTTCTTAAAATTTCTCACTTTAAAATCAAATACTTAATAAAATATATAGTGAGAATATTAATTATGTAATGATTTTATTTTACTAAGAAGAGAGTTACGACTAATTATGTGAATATTATCATTAAATATTTTATAGCGTACATGTTTTATTGCAAGTAAATGTTAATCTTCTTAAAGAAGACGTGTTTGTCTTTGACTTCAATAATAGAATAATCATTATATTTTATAATTACTGTTTATACTTTCAATACTTTCAGAAATGTATTTACGAACTTACTAGCATGTAAGAATTAAGACTCATTAAAAGAATATACTTTAGAATATCTTTTCTACCAAGAGGTAACAAACTTTTTAATTATTTACATGTGGCCCAACAAATTACATTTTTTCTAAAGTGCACTCAAAAAATTCAAAGTTACAATTATACAAATTGAAAGTGGAATACAAAATTGAAAGCAATTATATAAATTGAAAGTGAAATATTAAAATTGAATTTTTATTTTGAAGTCATGGTTAGAAACACCTTGTCCACTTATATATATATATATATATATTTAATTTTTTTTTCATAATATTACACTTCTATGTAAAAAAAAGCCAGATATAAACTAATATGAATATGAAAAAAAAAACAAAATTCATAACATTTTAAAAAGACAGTCAAAATGCTTAATAAAACATGAAACAAATTTCATAAGAAATTGATAAATTTAAAATGTAAAGCACTCAAATTCAAAATTTTACTTTCATTTTATTGACAATGCAAAATGTGAAAAAAAAAAATGACTAACAAATATGAATAATAAAACACCTAAAGAAGGAAAAAGACTAAACACCAGAAATAATGCATCATGGGGCATGGTTTGCAGTTTGTTGACCAATTTAACCCTACGGAGAAGAGAGCGAAGACTTAGGCGACGGAGGAAATAGTAAGAAAAAGGAGGGGTAAAAACGTGAGAAGGTAAAAAAAGAAAGATGTAACAGGCAATGGTAATAGAGCGTATTGGTTTTCAGAGAGAAGGATGGTAGTGGGTGGTGTCAGAGTTCACCGTTTTCTGAGTTCAATTTCTCTTTCTCTTTCTCGTTCACTTTCTCGCTCTCAACCTTCCGTCTCTCTCTCTGCGCGACCGTTTTCCGCCATGGCCGAAGAATTCGTGAAGGGCACTGTTCATCAAAACGGCGTCGCTGTCATCACCCTCGGCCGTTCCAAAGCACTCAACGCCATGAACCTAGGTTTTTTATTTTCTATTTTTTCCTCTTCCTTTCCCTAATTATGCATCCTTTAAGTTGAGAATTGTGTTCGGAGATTCGCTTTTGGAATCTGGACTGTTTAGTTGAACTCGCTTTTATAGCAATACGCAATTATTGTGGAGCTCATGGATTAGTTGAAAATTAGTATATGTGATTAGTGTAATAAGGCCCTCGAAGATTGGGAGAGTGATGATATATTTGTATTGAATTTTTTGAGCGAATGATGATTCTAGGTATTGACTGTTCGACATAGAATGAGAAAAACTAGGTCTGGATCTGTGTGTTTTTTTGTTTAAATTATTCGCCATTTTCAGTTGAGTTAATTATGAAGGTTTGTTTTGTATTTTAAATTTTGATTTGCAACGTTTTGTGTTGCAGATATGGATGTTAAGTATAAAAGTTATCTTGATGAATGGGAATCGGACCCAAGGGTCAAATGTGTACTGGTTGATAGCAACTCGCCTCGTGCCTTTTGTGCCGGTATGATTGAGTCATTGGAGAAAATACATAATTCATTGATTTTGTAATGCGATACTTCATTGAAGAATTTTTCTAGCTTAAATAAATAGATTAAAAAACGAGCTTCTTTTGCAGATATTCTTTTTTCAATTTGAGGTTTTTTGGTTGAGTGCTAGGTAAGGTTTTGAGAATCACCATTGGTGGTCAATGCAGGTATGGATATTAAAGGGGTTGTTGCTGAAATACAAAAGGACAAAAACACTCCTTTAGTGCCGAAGGTCTCATATTATTTGTTTTATTCTCAAATATGTAAATATGCATTTGTATCCAGTTGCAGCTGTGATGTACTTCATTGGATATATTGTTTGCATCTTTGTCAACATCATTGTCTTTTTTCAATGCTATCCTACTGGTTTATAGTTCGTGTTTCATCAAACAAAATTTTTCTATGTTCTCAACAACTTCTTACTCGGTAACCGAGATCTTAGTTTATACGCAGGTGGTGATGTGAAGCAGATAACAATCAAAAACAATCTAGCAGATATGATTGAGGTCTAGTTGAGTTCTTTGTAATAATTATATATGCCTTCAGATTCATACCCTTTCTCTTTATCAAAACCATGTCAGTGCAAAATATATACCCATCCTTTGCACTTATTAACTAATAATGTCTATATTTCCACTATACTCTCGAGAAAGTGTTTCCTACACTGCTAATTTATTAATGTCATTATTCATGACGAACTAGCTTTAATAGCTTCAACTTATAAGATAATTGATAATGTCCAGTAGTTGAGGGATTTTCATGACCAATTAAGGAGGCTTTTGGAAGAGTTGATTTGAGGTCACAAATGTAGTTTATAACCTTTTATGTTTTTTAAAAGCTTAATTCAATTAGCTTCATGGAGAAGCTCATCAATTAAGCTCTTTTTAGCTTATTTTAATAACTATAACCTAGCTCATTTGCAAAGAGCTTATGGAGTTAGTTTTCAATTAAGTTGTTCACCCAAATGCGTACTAAATCCAAAATAAAATGTGTCATCTTAGTCTGGGATTAAAGAAGCCATTGTGCAATTTCTCTTTTTTTGGTAAGGCCATAATATATCCTCACTTGAAGGCATGCAACCAATCCCTGCCTAGGTTTTGGTAGTATGTGTGTGGCCATGGCCAGAAAGTGCTTCCAGTTCAGACCTATTAGTGACCTATCTATCATTACAGGATTACCATTTTGACAGTCTTTTCTTTCCTTTGACACTGAACTTCCCTTGGGTGTTTTAGTATACGAGACTACTAGAACTGCATTTGTTAAGTCTTACTAATTGCTGTCAACCAACCAATGTAATCAAACTCCTCAAGAATCTAAATAAATTTCTGGAAGCTTCATAAACTTGTCTGAGACTCAACTCGTAAGAGTTTTCCTAATATGAAATAATATTAAAAAAGAATAATCATAAAATTATTAGAAAGCCATAATTCCAATTTCACAATAAAACAAACTGTAAGTTAAAAAATATGATAGAACAACATAAAATTATACAGAAATGACCAATTTAAAAGTTAATGTGATGAAATTATCACACTCTGAAGTCGAGAGTCGGGACCACAAAATTTGCCATGATATCAAATTCTTAATTTATCAATTCCAATTCTTAAGCCTCAATTCCCAACTAATGCTGCAAGTTCTGAGCCTAAACCAGTAAAGGAGGAGAAAATGTGCTTGAAATGAAAAGAGTTTCTAAAATGAACCAAAAAAGGGAAATAGTTGGCCAAATGGTGCTCTTTTGGGGGCTTTTTAGGGCCTGTTTCTGTAAATAAAGCAGACTTTCTAAATCAGCCTTGGAATGATTATTTTGAGCAATTTTTTGAAATCCTGGCTGAGCTCATACAAGTTTAGCCTGGTGCAGGCTTCCTAGCAAGTTATTGCATATTTGGACCCTAATCCTAAGCACTTTAACTTACGTGTTTGGTAACAATGCCGTGACAATTATGCATTTTGCTGTATGTTTCATATTTGGATGACCTGTTAATCGGCTACATAAACGTAATTTCATCTTACATATTTTAGGTCTTCACTGCTGAGTATTCGCTGATATGCAAAATTGCGGACTATCCGAAGCCTTATATAAGCTTCATGGATGGAATAACAATGGGTTTTGGAATTGGTTTATCTGGTCATGGCCGCTATCGCATCATAACAGAGGTATGCTCACCTGGTAATAGTTGCCTCGTTTAATCATGAATTGCCATTGTAGATCCTGCTTGTGACTTTTCTTCTACTTTCTCATCTACAGAGAACCATTCTTGCCATGCCAGAAAATGGAATTGGTTTGTTCCCGGATGTAGGTTTTTCTTATATAGCAGCTCAAAGTCCAGGGGAAGGATCTGTTGGTAAATATATTTTTTACACTTAATACAACATTTTAAGTTCTTTATTGCTTTTACAAGACTACCTAATGTGTGGTTTTGAGGTTGTTAAAACACCGATGATTCTCTTTCATTTTTTGTGTGCACTACTCTGTTGTAATCTGCATGATGAATACATGTTGTATGCTACACTAGTGAAGCATTCAGATCTGATCTCAAGTTTCAGCTAAAATTAATTTTATTTTTAGTTTGTTGAAAGTTTCTTCCATTTTTTTCACTTGCATTCTATGGATTCTTAGTTATGTTAATTTGAAAATTTTACTAATTTCAGGGGCTTATCTTGGATTGACTGGGAAGAGAATTTCTACTCCTTCAGATGCTATATATGTTGGTCTTGGAACACATTACGTACCATCTGGAAAATTAGGTTCATTCAAGGATGCCCTTTTGGCCACAAACTTGTATGTTACCTCTAACCTTTGACCAGCTCTTAAGGCTCTATTTAAGAATATTGCCCCTGTTGACTTGATCGATTTAGATTAAATTGGACCCATGAAATTATACACTGCTAGTTTTGCTCATGGTCTTCTTAAATGTTTGTTGAAATAATCTTTTATTTCTATTGACTTTGTCACTGAGTATATTATATATAATTGCAACAAGTGCACATTAACGAGTCTTCAAACCTTAAAGATATAATGATCTTGCACCAAACTTATTGGTTATATAGTTCCCAGGATCCACATCAGGACATCAAAGTACTTTTAGCAAGATTTGAATCCAACCCTGAGTCTGAGGCACAGTTGAAATTGCTGTTACCTCAGATAGTGTCTTCATTTGGAGGAAATAAATCAGTCACTGAAATCATTGGGGAGCTAAAAAAACACCAGTCAAGCACCGACCCTAATGGTATGCTGATTGACACATGAAATGTCCGGATATTCTCGTTGTTGTGTATATTAAACAGTGATGTTTGAAATTAGAGTTAATTGCCAGACTAGTTGTAATATTGTATTTTGCTATTTCTAGTCTTGGAGTGGGCTAATGAAGCTCTCGAAGGCCTCAGGAAAGGTGCTCCCTTTTCCCTTTCCTTGACCAATAAGTACTTCTCTGCAGTTGCCTCTGCAGTGAGGAAGAATGATGGTGAACTATCCACGGTAAGCACTCTTTTTTAAGGGCGAGGCTGGTTGATTTCCATGTCTTCAAATTAATATATGTGTATTCCATCTGCATTGGGAACTTCCAGCTTAATGGCTTAATGAAAACTGAGTATCGTATTGCCTTGAGGTCTTCGCTGCGACATGATTTTTCAGAAGGTGTCCGCGCAGTGCTGGTGGACAAGGATCAGGTTCTCTATTTTTCTTTTGTTTTGTATGTTTTTAATCTAGAAAACAAACTCCAATTATAGCCGTCTGCTAAACCAGGAAATATAATTTTCATTGCTTGTGTGCTGAAAATAAGTGGTATCGCTATAAGTTATTACTTAAGATATTATCAGTGAAACAAAATCATGCAAAAATTAAGTTTCTTCCAAAGCTTGGAAAGCAGTCGATAATCCAGTTGAAAATACGTGTGTCTGTTTGATTATTTTTCAACAGTTGTGCAAAAAAACTGAAGGCATAAAATACCTACTTGGATACTTACATTTTTTAATGGTTTTTTTCGTTTCCATACCGTTCAACTGCTCTTCCTCTCTCATATCAAATTACTACCACCTCCATTGCCATTACATCACTTATACCATCATCATTTCATTGCCTGCTAGCGTGCTCAATTTCAAAACTATATGAAACATAGTTTATCAAACATGCTTTTGATAATTTTCTTCTGTGAGATAATTGTATGAAATGATTTTAAAAGAGAACAATAAAATCAAATATTCATTTCTCTGGGTATAAGTCTACAGTTCTAAGTATTCAGAAATTATATCTGGTCCTTGTCTGTGTCCATATATTTTCTTCAATATGCTGTCTTGGACTTCCGTAATATATTCACTAATGTTCTTCGCGCAGAACCCAAAATGGAAACCATCAAGCCTGGAGGAAGTTGATCCGAGTGAAGTGGAAGCCGTCTTTAAACCATTAGGACCAGAGGCTGGGGAGTTGAGAGTGTAAGTTTAGAAAGAATACTCTTCTCATTTCTCAAATGCATTAAAGAATGTAGGCACTGCATAAAATAAACAGATGTTATTTCATTCCCGTCCTGACCTAGCATGTTCCTTGTACTGTTCACCATACGATAACATGGTATCCTTGTTTTCGAAAGTCAAAGGACGATGTTGCACCTATCATACCCATTTGGAAGAAATGAAAGCTCTGCTTTCTTAATCGACATCTCTGAATGTACGCAGTGAATTACACAATTTATCTAATATTGAGCATTTTATATGATCTTTTCATTTTTATTTTTCAAATACTGTTAATTAAATCAGTCATAATCCATCTCTATGTATGAGTGTAAGGATATACAGTTATTTTAATGCACTATAATTTAAATCCCTGGAAGTATTATAATATAAAGAAAAGTATCTAAAAGTGATATCATTTTAGTCTCTGAATTCAAAAATGTTGATTAAATATTGTTAAAATGGCGATAATAATTAAATTTAAAGAATAAAACTATTGTAAGTAGTTAAATCTAGGAACTAAAGTGAAAGTATGTTTACATAAATGCAACATGGACTTTAATGAAGATTCTAATAGTAGGACTAAAAGGGTAAGTTTGATTTTAGGATTTTACCTTTAAATTTTAACAAATCCAGGAATCTAAATTGCAGTTAATTAATTTTTTTTGAGAAGTAAAGTGAACTAAAGTGTTTTTTTATTATTAAAATGAATTAAAATCACATCTTCGTTAGTTTACGGTTCAGTCACTTAACATTAATTTCATTTTTTTGTATTATATTAATTGAAATTGACGTGACAAAATAATTATAAAATTGATTTTAATCCATATAAAATATTTAAAAAATAAACTAATATTACTATTAAATATCTTTTAATTGATTTTTTTTTTCAAATTTTATCGTCTTCCAAAAAATATATTATATTAGTTCAAATTGTTTAATTTTAATACGACTTAAAATGGACATATAATTAAACAGTTGGTTGGATAAAATTATTTTTATAGTATTATGTCTTTAGTTTTCGTTCAAATATTAAAGGAAAAGAATACATTTCGAACCTACAATTGCGAATGGGCATAACTGTTATACTTTTGACACCTTTTCCTTTTTCTTTCACACACCTATATTACAAGTCTTACTATTTTATCAACAGCCTTTTATATGTTTAGTTACAAACATACCCTTTGTATCTACAATAAAAAAATATAATTTAACGTAAGACAAAATACATTTATATCAATAATTTATATTAAAATAAAAAGATATAATTAAAATATTAATACATTTAGTTGTTTAATGTTTAAAGAGTGCCAAGTATCACCTCCCTGTAATAAAACATTAACATTTCAACACTCTTGATTTCAGGAAGGAAAGACAGTCGCATAAATTCCACAAACATCATGTTAACTACCAACATACAACAACAACAACCACCTTTTTTCTCTGACGCCACTGTTCCATACAGTGGAGTTGAGACTATTTTACAATGTATTCCAACATTGTTTTTCAAGGTCTATTTCTTCTCTTCTCCAAACATAAAGAGAACACCGAATAAAAAAAGAGATAAGATTTAATGGAGCAGATGCCGCAGGTTAAGAGCTCCTCCGTAACCAGACAGGTATATACAACACCATCTGACAGTGCGCGATACACAGCAAAAACTCATCAGTAGGAAATAATATGTAGATATATCATCTTTACCCACTTACTGAAGCCTGTCCTTTCCTCCTCGATCTTGGAGCCCTTTGATTTACTTGATGATCCTTTGAATTGGGCTCCACAAGCAGCAAACGTGACATAACATATGACAAAAGCTCTTCACGGTGAGAGAAGGTAAAATCCAAATGAGCATATTCAAACTCATTATAAGACACATCCACACCAGCATCCTTCATCAATTTATAGTGTCTCTTTACCATTGAGGATCGTATTACCGTGTCTCTCTGACCAGCAACCAGATCAACAGGAATGTCGATGAGTCCATAGTGTTCACCCAAGTCCAAAGGCTCAGGGGAACCATATATTTTCATATTATATGCACTTCCATAATCAAACATTCTAAATCTTCTAGTACGCTTTATCTGTGCAAGATGGAGAGCAACACCAAACGATACTCCTGGCATATCATTCATGTTGTAATGTGGTAATCCTAAAACACCAACCCAATTTGAGCTGTCCCCGCCAGTAACATAACCTACTAAAGTTTGAACCAATCCTCCAACTGCAGGCAGGTTTTGTAGGTCCCTAGCTAACTTGTTAACAAGCATTCGGAAAAACCTGGTTGGTATATAGAAGGCCGGGAAAATACGGGACAAAATAGGGCCCAGTAAAAACAATACATGCTCCACCACAGAAATGAGTAGGTTTGAGTCATGATGAAAACCAGCAGGTGATAACAAAATCAGTCTTGAAAGTCTATGTGGCTTTGATTCTAACCTACGCGTAACAACATACATTAACATAGAAGCTCCTCCCAAACTATGGCAAATTGCACAGAGCTTGTAAAGCTGATCATCATTACTTTCCTGCTCAATATCAAGCTTATTAAGCCTCAATTCAGCAGTTTTGACTTGATGGATTTTCTCAATCAAAGCAGGAATATCCACCGTCCCATATTCATTGATGGAGTACTTCCAGTATCTGCATTACATCAATCTCACATGAATGAAGAGTAGGGTAACTAAAAACTACTAAAAACTACATTGTGTAAGACAACACAAGACAAATGAAAAGGTTTTGCTTTGAGCACTTACTCACGAGAGGAGATATTCTTGTTTACATGTTCCCTAGAAACCAAACCGCGAATATTTCCCAGAAATACATCATAGCCTGATAATAAACAAACATACATGTAATAATTCTTCAAAAACAGATATTTTCTTGTGACGCGCATACTATTTTGACTCTGGTAACAAACCTTGATCATAGGCTGCAAAGGCGGGAGAGCCAACAACACCGTTAGATACCCAACTGAACCAAAAAAATTTAATTTATTAGACAACCACTATTGTCCTAACATCATTCTGGCATCCTAGCAACTGAAAGAATAGACAAAAAATTCACGATTCAGAGGGTGGGAATCAGGTACAGAACAGAGGATGCAGGGTAAAATCTAAACAGAAAAGGTCATCAGTCCTATATGTCATGCCAAGATCAGAACTAATAAAGGATAAAAGATTCAGTCGACCTTATACTTGAAAATATGATGCAACACAAATTTACCCAACCCAACCACCATACAGGTCTCTACTTCACATGCACAAGAAAAGAAATACTCTACAAATTAAACCCAAACTGATAAAGATTGAGTAAGCAACATTACACACCCCATTGATGAATCAAAGACTCCATGCTGAAGATAAACAGCTTTACGTGCATATCGCCTGTGAAGTTAGACTACAGACATTAGAATTTACACAAAGCAATAAGAATAATGAAGTCTCCCTATTGTCATTTCTTATATAGTTGTTATAAATTTCTCATAATTATATATATTCTGGATGATAAAATTCTGTCATAGCTTTCAAAACCCTCTACCTTTACACATGATAGAGTCCTGATGCCAATAGTGCTATAATTATGCCAGGAATGAGCCACAACTTTGAAAAGAATGACGACTAACAGAAAAAGACGCATATGAGATTCAATTCACTCCATACAACAATAGAAAAAAAGTTGAGATCAAAAGATGTCAAATAGTTAATTAGTATCATGCATTATGTCTCCAACTCTGCAGTGATTCTCACTGGATAATCAGATGGGGCGCATTTAATTTTAATATTGGAAATATCACAGTAAGTTCAAAATCAAAGATGGTGGATGTTAACACTTACGGAGGTCCATAAATTTCCCTAAAAAATTTCTAATTTACCTAGGAATTCTTTCTAGAAGAAGAACATATCCATCGGGAGTGATCACATGAATAGCTTCATATGGATATCTGTGAGAATTAAAAGTACATGTCATTAATTGGACAAGCAAGATCTTGAAACAAAAAGCATTGGTGTAAACGAAAGTCTTTTCTGTACCCTAGCTCTGTTATTACATCTTGACATGTCCGGGCATCTGTGTTCAGAGATGAACGAAAACTGGTATTCCTGTCTGCAGGTGCTGAATAAACAGTGGTATCCTCAACAACATCATTATCAACTAAAACTCGTCTTTCATGAGATGAAAACATCCTGAATAAAGTTCCAAAAGCTTCTGATGGGGAAAAAAGGATATGTATAGATTTGTGAATAACATCAAAAACAGCTTCTATAAATATCTCCATGGCCAAATAAAGATCCTGATTGAAAACCAAGGAAGGAAAAAGTGAAACACAAAAGTTACACAAGATTCGTCTGCTAAAAGGCATATAAATATACGGTCAGAAAACACCACATAACGTAATAAGGATAGAAATTGCTGCTCAACCTCTATGACCCCACGTCTCCTATCAGTGGCACGATGAATAATTTGATCCTTGAGGCTTTGCACTCTACTGGGTGAATGTGGTTGTGAATGGTATTGACAGCCAGAGATAGCCCGCGGTTTTGACACTGCAGAATAAAGTAATTGGAGAAGACGAAATGGAAGCCCCAGCAAGAAAAGTAAAGGAGCCAATATCCAATCCGTCTGATGCCTACCATAATCAGTACAAGTAGCTCCGGAGGCTCTAGGACTTTGAGATAAGGGAGATTGAGGATATTCTTCATATTCATCACTGTCTTCTTCTTCTTCTTCTTCTTCTTCTTCTTCTTCTTCTTCTTCCCCAGATGAATATTTTAGGCTTGATACATCAGAATCCACAGAAAGCTCATGAATAAACTGATTGAAAGAGGACACGCCACTAAAAGCAAAGCAAGGGAAACAATGTCAAGAACCGTGTACAAGATTAAAGACAGGGCACATTATAAAGTTGTGAATGCAAATCATAAACAATTTAAAAAATAAATTCAAAACAATGACTAGTACAATAGTATATCACACATGAAGTGAAAAACACTGATTTCACAAAGACACACTTAACAAAACCGTAATGAAAATGAAAACAAAACACTTACTTTTCCATCCAACGTGGAAAACGTGGTCCACGAAAAGTTGGCCTGAGCTCCCAACCCTGAATACCTTCAAGTATATTAGCTTTGCCAGGTAGCAGCGCCAACACCAGAGCTGAGACACCATTGATCAGTCGCACAATATTGTTCAACGACTCATAAGTAAACGTCTTCACCGACCTGCAGCAAAATTTAAATTTGGCCACTCATGCATTTGAATTGACAAAAAAAACAGATAAATTTTGGCACCGATAACATTATAATGAATAGTTTGATAAGTTTAATCAAGCATAATTTTATGGTGTGTGAAGCATTGGTTACTGAAACAATAATACAAAACGAGAGCGAGACAGAAGAGAAAGGTGGTTACTCTTTAATAACAGCGAGGACGTCGTCTACAAAACGTTGCATGGTGAATGGTTAGGATGAGAATTTGAGAATAATGGTTGTGATGCGCCGAAGCCAAACAGAAACATAGAGAGAAAGAGAATCGATTCCATTCCTTTCTTCGTTGCGTTGCGAGGGAAACTTAGGAGGAGGGTCAAGTCGGTGAGGGCATTGAACTGTCACTGTCTCAGGTTCCACGTGGCGCTATGATTGTGACTGTGTGATTCGTCTCCGTCTGTTCTCACCGTAGGATCGGAGCGTCGACTTTTCTATGCGTTACACTTCCCTCCCATGCAAGATATCGTCTCCTTACACGTGGCTTAAGGACGGGGCCTTTTCTTTTGCTGCAACCTTTTGCCACTGCCACCTTCATTGCTGTAAGTAATTTATGTATTTAAATGTTAACTTTTTTTTCATAAATATATTGAAGAAACATTGGAAAAAAATCTGATAGAAATAAATATATTTTTTACTGAAACACATGATTATTTGTCCAAATAAATTGATGAAAGGAGAGAAAGCAGAGAAGTGTTCTACCTTATTGTACGGTGTAGAATAGGAAGAAAGAGATGACTAAACATTAAAGAATTTGTGTTCATAGGAAATTAAATCATGACAATGCAAACCAAAAAAATGAGTTTGAGTGAGATTACTGACTCAGCTAACCTCTTACTAAAAGTCACATAAAATGTACCTATAAATAATCTATTAAAATTTATATATTTCCAATATCATTAAAAATTCGTTTTGTAAATTCCAAAACATATCAATTAAATTTCAAAAGTTAGATCAAGTTTTAGATTTTCTAAAATTTTATTAAAAAATATTTATATGCATTTTAAAATATATTTAATTATGTGAATATGTTTAAAGTATTAAATAGATAATTAAAAATTGTAATTACTTAATTAATTTTTAATTGATTAATTAAAATTATTTTTTTACACATGAAATTATTTAATTAATATCAATAATTTGAATTTAATTTATAAGAATTCACAATTTAAATTATAAATTCAATGTATATAACACAGTATAAAATTATAATTATTTATTTATTTATTTTAATAACTCAATTTTTATATTTCGTATATATAATATAAAAAATTTAAACTAGCTGGTTAATCAATTTACTATGAGCTAACCTGATCCGCTTTCATTACTAAATTAAAAATAATAATAAAATTACATATGTATTGTCTTATGATTTATATATATATTATTTTATGTGATTTAGTTTATTTCATAATAATAAGATAATTCAATATACTTTTTATTATATATTTTACTAGTTTCTTATTTATGTGAATATGTGACTTATTAGTTTCTTAATTTTTTTCTCCACCGTGTTTTAATTTTATTTCTCTTTTTTTCACTTGTTTATATCAGTGGTGAATTTTATCGTGACTTTGAGATATTATAAAGAGTAAAATATAAAAATAATTTATGTATACTAAATCAGATATTTTTTTATCATGTATTGTTACTGATAAAATAAATCAATAATTATAAAATACATAATTAAATTTGTTATTATATAATTTTAATAGAAATATTTAAAAAAGTACAATTGTTACTTTATTAATTATTAATTATGCAAAGAAGACAAATGTTTATTTTAGAGTAATATCATTCTTTGGTCTGAGCTTCTCCCAACGCACTGGACTAGAAGTGGACTGAAAATTCATATATGATTATCATTTGCTTAATAAGTTTTCACATAGTAGGATCGAACACAGATTGTCTTTACATGGATTATTAGATAAGATAAAAGTAATTCCCATGCAATTAAATCATTCAACATTTTTATACATAGTTCCTTACATTTTACATTTTAAACATTTAATATTCAATTTTTATTTTTTTTAAGTTTTAATGATTATGTTCACTTTCACCAATAATTCAATTTCTATTAAGATTTTTCGTTGCACTTCAGAATTTCAAATTCTTGTGGTGTGTTAAGAAATTCTTGCAATAACTTGAAATTCAATCTTTATACGAAAAATTACAACCTATTTCAACGAATTTGAGCTAAGCTAAGTAAATAATTCAAAAGTAAACTATAAGTAAACAAGGAAAGCAAAAACCAGTTTCCCAACTAAAACGCTGAGCTATTTTCTTGTGACTGCTCATTGTTAGGCTCTTCAGTATCTACTATAGCTGGTGGTGCTGCTGCTGCTACCGCCACTTCTTCTGTATGTTGATTGTTGGTAACTGAGAAAGTAAATTCAGAAACCAATGCCAAATGGTCACTTCCCACCTTCTATTAATCAAGGAAAAGACTGGTTAGCTGGTGAAAAATTATGTTTAAACATTTGAATTCAAGTGTAAAAGAACTGCACTGTAGGGTGTAGACGATGTAGTTTGACAAGATGATCGTAGAGAAGTGCTAAGATTTATTACACCTATTTCAATTCAAAAGCTCTATAAAACCACGATCTTAATGCTATGAATGAAACCTTTTTTTGACAAATGGTGAGACTCTCCCAATCCATAGAGAATTACCAACGTGAAAGCATAAAAAAAAATGTTGAAAAACACCAAGCCATCAAATTCTAATGTCAAGACAACCACACAACAAATAAAAGTTTCAACGTTCAATCCTAATCTTCTGTTTTGTGGGATGCAGGTGGGCTGGTTTAAATTATAGGTCAACCTCTGAGCAACCTTATCATCTTAAAACTTAAATTTACTAACAATGTTTTCCATTGCAAACTGGAAACCTCCATAAACCCCTTCCTAGAGCATTCTTGATCATTCGGTAGCTTAAAAGCCAAAAAAAAGATACCTTGCATGGGAGGCCACCTGCCTGCAGGAGATCACTTATTGAAACGGTATCAAGAACTCTAGTAGGCACAATACCGTCCGAGTACCTGCATCAAGTGCAATCAATCTTATACTTTGGTAATTGCAATCAATAAGGCCATAACCATCATATTTTTAACAACCAAAATATTTGGCAGGGTTTGATTACCATAAGTAATCTACAGTGCCAAGAAACTTCGAGTGATAGGAAGTTGCCAAGGGTTCACCATTGAATCCCCGTGTACTTGTTGAACCCTGAAAAGCTTTACAACTTTACTATTCTGTTGGCAAAGGCCAGGGGGATTAAATGTGAAATCATATATAGAAACAATAGGTTGCAAGGGAATTAGGTACATTAACTGTGGCATACGAACTATTCAGCTTCAATGGATGCACAGCCAAATGACGATGAGAATCTCCAGTTGCTATTTTTATCTCTTCATCTGTCCAGCATTTTAACAAGCTGGAAACAGTAGGTTGAGAGCATCATACTGAGATAAAACTGAATAGCACAAGAAATTTCAAAAAACACGCATTCTTTGCAATTAGCAGATGAGAAAGTGATAGCACAATTGTATTGTTGGTCAATAATCTAAAACTCTACTAAGAGAAGAAAGGTCATAACGTTTAATTCAAGTATTAAATCTATTTCTAGCAATGAACCTATTTCTAGCAAATCACAAGAAAGGTCAATAATATAAAACACTAATAAACCTATTTCTAGCACACTAAATCTGCCAAAATGCATGTCTCGTGCAACAGCGTTAAATTCATATTTATGAAAGGTATTAAAAAACATCAGTAGAAATGATCTTAAGAAAATAACAAAAAGTGGACAAAAATGGAAAGGGCGAAAAGTTTTCTAAACACTGACGTAGAACACCCAAAAGTTCGATAGTGATGAAAATGCAAAACTCTCTCATCTTAAAATTGTATTCAAAGTCAGCTCTGTTACACGCATACCCTGTCAACTTGAGTCTGTGAATAATTCTCTGATTTGTAAGTATAAAATATACATGCACACCTGCATTGTAGCTTTCTAATGGTAAAATTCTATTGTTAAGAGTTTTCTACGGCAAGAATACTTATGGAGAAGTTAGATGGGAAGCTGTTCGAAAAGAAAAATAGAAAGCACCAGCTATGTCATTAAAAGGTGTAAAATCCTTCAACCACAAAATTTTCTTGCTTTCGAGTCTCTTTAAGCTCAGCAGTCGCAAGCTTTTGAAAAAGTTGAGGTGCACGAGTTATTTTTAACTTATGCAAGAAACTTGATTAATTTTACCTCATTAATTCATTCTATTTTTCTTCTATGAGTGCTTCATTTAAAAATCATCCAGAAGAAAAAGTACCCATCTGGGGTGACGACCGGACCAACTGTTTCTTTATTCTCCCGTAAAACTTGAGCAGGACGACACCGTTTCTGTCCAGATAATTCCTTTTTGTCATACAGCTTGACATTGAGCTGCAATTACAAACCACACCCAGTTTCAAGTGAGCGTCTTCAACAATACTACTTGCTTGTATTCACAGCATGAAATCTTACTATCATGCCAGTATCAAAAACCAATATAAGGTGAATGTGATATACCTCGGATGATGACAAAAACTTGTATATTCCACTCTGTTGATGAACAACAAAAAAAGAGAATTCAGTTTGTAAAAAATGAAGAACACAAACTAAAGGAAAAATACTGTCTATTTTCTGGAATATGGCACCTGAGGAGTACTATTAAAATCACCAGCTAGCACAACAGGGGTATTACCCCATTTCTCTGAGAGATACTGTGCTCTTGATGAGAGAAAACGAATCTGCAATATTAAGTATTTCATTTCCAATCAGCCAGTTCAAGGAAAGCAAATCTGACTTGACTATTGAAAAATAAGGTGAAATGCCTAGTTGACTGTATTTCTTATGTTAATTTCCAAAAGATTATTAGCTATAATAGAGGAAAGACATTTAACTAACATTTTCTTTGAAAAGGGTGATTTAAGCACTTACTTGACCTAATTTAACTTCTCCCTTGTTTGGGTTGTAAAGTACATGGATGTTACCAACTAACAGTCTTCTTGAGTAAGATTCACACATCTGCCTGTACAAGATGAAGTTAGAAATACAAATGACGACAAACAATAGGACAATATTTACAATAAGGCAATAAAGGATAGCTGCTGATTGGTTTGAAACTTACGTAAGATAATACGTTAAAAAAAGCAAGGGGTGCCCAAAGGATTTGTCCTTCATAAAGAGTCAATGTTCAATTGACAATGACAACAAATCACCCTCTCTTCTATCCTTCTCCCTTTTTATATCTAACTAACTAACGAACGAACTCATTAATAGTCTATCTTAACTAACTCCTCCTTCTCCTTGTGTCCTAACAATACTACCCCTCCCTCCCAAAAGTAAACCTTGTCATCAACGTTGAAATTGTGGAAGCCAGGTGCTCCCAAAACTAAAAATTTAGAATTCTTCTTCACTAGTTGAAACTAAAATCAAATGTACCAATAAGCTCGTGGATCACTGTAGTGCTTTTCCCTGTAGGCTTGTGACCTGGACTTCCTATGAAAGTTTTAAACTTGGTGAAAATCAGCATCCTTTATATTCATCTGTCTAAACTGCCTGCATTTCTTGTTCAGTAAGCACAATTTGTCCTCAGCCATACATGGTGTCAATTATCTCCCCTTTTTTCGGCCTTCCTTGAATACCACTATTTCAGCCCAAGCTCTATATGTCTTTCCGAACGCACTAACCTCAATTTGGGCATGGCTCCTTAGGTCTAAAATGAGACCCAAATGATGGAAGAATGTCCGTTCTGTCATTCTGCCTTTCATCTCCCTTGGAATCAATTTGCACAGGAAGAGCACCGTAGCTGTCAACACCACCCATGATTGCTCTTCCGATAGCAACCCACTAACCGCTATATGTAAGCTAGCATCTGTTTCCTCCGGTGGTGGTGAATGTTTGTTTGAGTGGGCTCTATGTAAATTGGATTCAATGGCCACTGCCTCCAACTTCTGACTTTGCAATTCCAATAATGACAGTTTGGTCAGTATGCTAAAAATCCATAGCTCCTTTGACGTTGATATCCATACTTTGACGGTAGTTGTTGTCTCTATTCTTGGCCTGTCCATTGTGACTCCCACAATACCTTTTTCCTCCATTTTCTGGTTTCTTTGTTACCCAGATATGAGTTTTAAAACCTCAATCCTGTATTTTCTATATTGACTTCATCTGTTACGCCTTGCAGAAATTTTCAATAGTACAACTCAATGGACTGATGCTGTCACTCGTCTTTCTTGCCGGAGAACATATCCCGTCCCCACACACCACATTGTCATTGGAGTTCTTATCTTTTTATGTCATTTCAGCAAGATTTAGGAGGCTGATCTTGCCCTTTGCCGTGGTTATCCCTTATTTCTTGATTAGTGTCTCCACTTCTTCGATGTGGTTTTCCATCTCAATTTACTCTTCTTGCTTGAAGACCATCAATTCTTCAAAGGTGTGGCTCCCATAGCTATCTCTGAATCTTTTGGTTTAAGTTGTAGAAAATGACTCCCAATCTGAATACGGGTTCTCTTGGCACCGAGAAAAGAACCAAGGCATCGCCACTCCCTCCATGCTGATGAATTCCAATTTCAAAGGAATCAGAAGAGAAGATTTCTTGAACCTCAAAGAATTTCTCAACTCTTACAATCTACCCAATGAGACCCCCCTGCAAAGAATGGCAATTTCACCTTCATATATCAGCAATGTACACCCCCTCTATCTCTACTAACACTGGCCCTCCCTTCAGATACGGTAGGTCTAATTGTTAGGAACTAAGAATCGAAATAAGAAAGAAAAGAAATATTAATTCTTTTGAATAAGGTGAAAGAGAAGAACAATGGATAAGAGAGAAAACTTCAAGGGTTTTCCCTTGGGAATGAATACAATCTCCTATCATTCTTCCTCTATTTATATATAACAAACTCACTTACGGATTAACTGATTAATTTCTAACGGTCGAAACTAACTCCCTCCTCCGTATATCTATCAGTATTCCAGCTGGCACTCACTTTTGAATAGATTTAAATAGTCCATAAAATAAAATTAAATTGAGAAAATAGTGACTTAATTTATAGCAGACCAATCTTGACGTATTCTTCCAATTTAAGTGGAATTAGATTGACTTAACTTGTAGGCTTATAAACTACTTCGTTTTTTAAAAAGATAATTATAATAAAGATATTATTTTATTAAAATATATACCTTGATTAAAATTTATATATCAAATCATTATATTTAAAAATTAAAGTTACTTTTATTTATGTTACTGAAAATGAAAAAGTCACTTTTATTTTTCATTTTTAATTTACAATTATTTTTAATTTTTTTCAAATTGTGGAAAAATAGCCTATTAACTCGATATAGTGTTAAATTAGCACAATTTTTCTACTCAATTTGTCAGACCAGACTAAGCCGTCCATTTTGTCAGTCAATTGTTTGATGGGATTTGTAATGCAACTACACAAGAGCCCCAAGATATTCTTTCCAATGAAAAATAATATTCCCTTATAAAGCATATTTTAGAAGAGATTGAATGTTTTTTTACAAGACATTTTACAACATTATATTTCTTTTCTTTATTTGTCTCTTATGAGTATATGTGTTTTTTATTAGTGAAAAATGATACAAGAACTTTAAAAGTCATTAACAAAGAGGGTAAATGTAGTATATCGGTAACAGTTTTTAATAAATTCAACTAAATTAATGAATTTTATTGGTATATGTCACTATGTTAAAGTGTCTTATGTTAAGATAATACAAGAACTTAGAATAAGTTTCAAAATACTAGGAAGGAAGGACCGACCATGGTCATATCTTTAAAAGAAAGGAGCCGACATCAAAGAACGGATACCTCAAAAACTGACAGTTGGGCAACATTATCACGAAGGCCAATGTCCTTAAATTGAATATTCTCTCCTTCTAGTAACCGGAACCTGACAAACATGATGAAAAAGTGATCAAGTCAATGGATTAGATCCATCAATTTTTATCTCAACCCAATTGGGCAATCAATAGATTAATTACTTATCAGTTTTCCAAAACATGGCACATCCGTCAACAGAATCTCCAGTGCGTCTCTACAGCGCCATGCACATACAATTCATTAGGTTCTCAATAATCACACACCAAGAAATGGTTGTGCAGCACTACTGTGCACAGGATAACGACAAATTTCACAGCAGTATAGAGACTTCATGTTTAATGATTAATGATGAATGATGAATGATGTAACTCAAATGAACTAATCTTTATTTTATTTTGACTGAACCAAATTTGATCAAGAAGATATCAGTCAGTAGAAATCAGAATTCTGAAAGGAAATATAAAATATACCTGATAAGAACCAGCATATCCTGCTTTAACCATAATGTCTGATAGTTCCAAATACTTGTCCACCTCCTGACGAATGGTTCAAGTTGGTATATAAGCTCAAGTCTAAAAAACATCAATAAGTATGTTTAAATACGCATTTTGTCTCTCAACAATTTTTGGTTTCGTAAGTTGAAATTTTATTATTTGGTCCCCTAAAATATAGACCAAATTGATTCTTCAATCAATTTGTTGTACTCACGACATTAATTTTGACTTACATAACAGATATGCAACGGGCCATTTTCAGTTTGTCATGTAACACCAGATTGACCAATTTAGTGTTGTAAATGGACAAGAAACCACTTCGATCATACAAAAAAACACATGACCAAAACGAAACTTCTTAAACTTAATGTATTAAACTGAAAGTACAAGTGCATTTTTTCAGCCTATCAAATATATCGAACAAAATGGAAGAAATGCAAGGAAGGTGAAAAGTTGGTTACTTGTAAGCAGATAATATTAGGGTCCCATCCAAGAAGCTCATCAGAAATAACCCTCTTGCGACGATCCCATTTGATGTAACGAGAAGGAACGTTTACGTATAAATCCGAGTGCTGAGAAGCATTTCTATCGGCCAGTATGTTGTAAGAGGCCACGCTGAATCTTTGCGGAGACGCCAAAGATTGATCAGATGCTTCCACCCAATGGCGTTTGATTTCGGGAGGGGGGCGGAGGTTTCTGTGGGTATATGAATCTGAATGCCATTGGATTTGTGAAGCGATGGGAGCATTGAATTTGAAGCAGCTGGGGACAGAGACGAAGGGATTGTGTTTGGCGTTGGTGGCTGAGAGTATGAGCCAAGACGAAGATGCAGAAGAGGCCATTCCTCTCTCTCCGCTCCCTTCAGATTGAATGAACAACGAAACGCCAAGTTTAGTTTAGCGCCACAATTCGTTATCTCATCCCTTTAATCATAACTGTTTATTTTTTCTTTCTTTCTCTTTAATTAAATATATTTTGAAAAGTTCATATGGATAGCCTTCAGACTGTTAAATGCAGTCACTTGGTGTAAGAAAACTATTTTACTCTGTTAACAATTTTCTTCACATTTAACAGGAATTTTTATCATAAAAGTTAATATACTTTCGGTCTTTAGAAATTAAAATTTAAAATATCTCATTTAGGTAATTTTTACATAAATACTTGTGAAAAAATGATTCAATTAATTTGACTTTTCTTGTAAATTAAAGTCAATTTATATTGGTGTCAATTTTTTATAAGAAATTAAATGAGTGAAATCTTGTAAAAATTAAACTCAAACTTAACTCGTAACAAAAACACAGCATGGACTCTCTTTTTTTCTCTCAAGAAGTTTATGAAATGATGGCTAAGATAAAATTTATATTAGGATTTACCGATTATGACGCATTAGGATTTACTGATTTTGTAAAATAGTTAAAATTACTATACAAAATTAAACTGCTCCAAGTTGAAATTAAATTCATTTTCTGATATTGAATAATTTTGCAAAACTATAAACCAAATCATCAATCAAAATATCCAACTATAAAAAAAAAAAAAAAAAAAAAAAAAAACAGTAAAACACACCTAGCCGGTATGTGATTACCAATTAGTGACTAAGAAAAACCCATGCTTGGCAATACTGCCAATTAGTAATCATCCTTTATTTTAATAATATTATTATTATTATTATTATTATTGTAGACTTTGAATGCCATATTTTTTCTGGAAGCGTCGATAATAGTTTATTATTTATTAAGCATGCAACGATTATTATTTTAATGTACAAATAAAAAATAGATTTTTTTATTCAGTTTTAGTCACGGACGCATTCATACTTTCTACTTAACCTGTATAAGGTAAAAATCTAAATAACTTCCTATATTTCAACTTATACGTTTATGAATGTATAATAATTCGCACTTCAATCACAAATAAGATTAACATATACACTTCTACTTTCTTTAAAAAAGTATATATCGAACTTCTAAAATAAATAAGATATATGAATTAATTTTAACTTTTAAAGTAAATGTAATCGATTTTATCCCTTGTTATAAGTGTTTATGAAAATGTCCGTGCTAGTACTATTTCTTTTACCGCAATTTTCAAGTGAGTAATGTACTACATATAACAATTCATTTGCCATTTTATAAAACAGCTTTGCATCTTTTTCTCTTGATTGCAAGTTAAATGCAATTCATGCTTCAGTCCTTTGTATCTTTCTTTTGTACAATTGGTTGCATGAGTTGTACAAATAACATTTCTCTTTTCAACTACCATGGATTCTCTGCAGACTTCCCATATCAAGAATCCTAGAAATCAGGTCCGATTTAATGCAGACATTAATATACGCTTTTTCCCGTTTGTAACTTCGTAACATTTACATTTACCTCCACAAAAGTATGGTACAACTTTTTGGCTTTGTTCAAGTGTATATCAACTAATGCCACAAATATTACTGTATTGGCATCAATAAGAACAACTTCAATAGCATATTCATTACTCAGTATGGGAAGGGGATGCAGTACGATGGAGAAAAAAGAAAATGAAGTTATGCCAGTTACAGTAGTTATATCAGCCTCGACAGCGGACAAATAAGCTGTCAGAATAAAGCTAGTCAGAAATTATATCAGTCTAGTTGAGCACTGTAGAGCATGGTGTGAATTTGAAACAATTTCTTGCCGGGATCTCGATGGAAAGAAATAAACACATTCACACCAGCTAGAAACTCAAGGGCACTTTCTTTGGATATAAGAAGCACCTTGCTCTTCATACCTATCCATAGCACAGTGAATTAGCTTTGCATTAAAAAAATTACAATCATGAGTACAGAACTTTTAATTCAGTTTTCATGAAGGTGATCGAACTTGAAGGACTGAACTCTTTCGCAATCAGTTAACACTTACTCAGATTTGGAGAACCACATCTGCTGGAAGGAGCCAAGAGAGGCCAATATACTCCCCCCTATCCAAACACTGCAAAGAGATTTATCGTCATGATTAAAAGGACACAATGAACTTGATGTGTAAACAAGCTACATCATCTTAAGTTGCATTGAATCAATAAAATGAAAATCACTAATGGAGAAAGGAGGGAAAACTGGGCAGATGTTGCAACATGAACCAACTCATCATAAGATCATCAAGGATGTGTGAACTTGAGAAAAATACAGACAGACAGACACAGATGAACATCCCACCTGAACCTTCTTTCAGTAGCATTTCCACTGGCAAATACTTTAACTCTAGCAGCTTGAGGGGACTCCTACAAACAGAAATCAAATCTCAAACATCTATTTTATATATTAATAAATGAAATTGCCTACATCTGACATGCATATATCTGACATGCAAATAATACATCGTCTCATAGTGAAATATTTTCCAACCAATTTCCACAAAAAGGCTCCTTTTGCAACTTGGCTTATCACATTCACCGATTCTCTACTATGCTTTTCAAGGTTTCCATAATCTTCACTCTGGATTGTCTTTCTGTATATGATAGTGATGGTATGTGCCAGAAAGGAAATTTATTACAATAGAATAAAGAGTACAAAAACATTGGACATTTTAAAAGAAATCAACTGATAAAATTTATGATATCCAGAAATTTGGCATTCAGTGTAGATTGTGTCTTTCCGTATATGATAGGGATAGCATGTAGCAAAAAAGAAATTTATTAGAATAGAACGGAGTACAAAACATTGGATATTCTAAAGAAAACAAACCGATAAAATTATGATATTAAAAAATTTGGCATTCAGTTAATAAAATGTGCTTCTCTGTAAATTTGACCTCCAACAAGTCTTTCTCAATGCGCTCCTTCAGTTGATGCATTGAAGCTGTACCACCAGTGAGCTGTGAGATATACAGAATCAGTTTCAAATATGTCCAAGTACCCTTAAACTCAGAAAGAGGAAGGGCATGGAACAGATCGAGCACCAAATCAATATGAAAGTTACCAGTATGGTACTAAATAGTTCTCTACGAATGTCCACATCACACTTATTAATGCTCTCTATGATCTGCAAAAGAAACGGTAAAATAATGAGCAATGGAAAAATTTTTAAGTCTTGAGTGTATATAGAAAGACTGCACTTAAAATTACAAAAAAATATACCATTTTTGGAAGACTGCGAACTGAAGGAGCAACTTCTGAAAAACTCTCCATGCCAGGGATTGTCTGCGATATACATTGAAGAAGAAAAATTAGTAACAGGATGCATACGGGAAATTTGACTGAACTGAACAGTGAAACCACAGAACACCGTTAAAAATCTCATTGAATAAAATTAAAAATATCCAAGCATGAAAGCCACACACCAGAACAAGAGATGGATTAAAAAGAATATCAGGAATCTTGAATCTGTCAGATCCGACTTCAATAATCCTGTGACATCCATGGTATCAAAGTTATATGATTATTGCAGAAAAGGCAATTAAACACCAAATCAACAAATATATTTGTAGATACACAGAAGATAACAGAGACAAGAATGGAAGACACGTAATGTTAGACTCACTGGCCATCAGGAAGCTCGTATGGAGTCATAGGAATGTTAGAATATGTACTCTCTGCATGGACAAAAAATTATAATGGATATCGGGTCATGTCTGTAATCTGATAATAATAATCCAATGTAAACAGAAAGGTAAAACCGTCATAGTTATAGAATATGGGTCCAATTTTGTTTGGATTAAAGGTAGAGAGGAAAAGGAAAGAAAGGTTGGGAAAGATAGTAGAAAATGGGATTGGTTGGATTGAAGAATAAAAATGAGTGAAAAGTTTGTGTATAGATGCGATTGATGTAATAAAATAATTTTTTTACATTAATATATTCAGAAAATAAGTAATAAAACAATTTTTTTAAATATAAATAAATTTTAAATTAAAATAAAAAATATTATAAAATTTAATAAATAAAAGAGATATTTTTAAAATAATAATATATTAAAATAAATTACTTTAAAATATTAAAATTTAAATTATTATTTTTATTTTATATACCTTGAGTGTTTTTTTTATTTTAGTTAATCTAAAAAATTTAATTATGAATAAAATGTTAACCTAAATAATCGATTATAATTCTACTCATAATTGATTATATAAGCATTTTCCATCCAATCTTCGCCTATATGCAAAGAAAGTCTAAACCAATTTTTGTTTCGTTTTTCGAGAATATTCGTTTTTGTTTTTTATGCCTTGTACTTATTTCTTTGTGTCCAGTAAATCAAAGCTTTTCTATCTGTAGAAACAAACAGCCCACGAGCAGTTAATAATACACACAAGTAGATGTTTCCAATTAATTAAATAAATTAAACTATTTGTGTTTTACATATAATAAATGCTTTCTTTTTCAATAAAAATTTTCATTGCATCAACACTCAAAAAGCCATGAGCAAGTGCCACGGATAATGTCAAAGGAAAAATCAAGCCAACATATTGCGAGAGAACTGTGAAAGCTGTTTAAACCCTACAGTTGCAAGCAATCACATCAGTTTACTAGTTATATAATAATTAACATCAAAGCTAAATTATAAGAATCTAATTAAACACGTACACTACTCCCATAGATTAACAAAAAAACTTTCACTAATTATGAAATAATACAATAGTAGTGCTACTGTTAATATCAATCATTGAAGAATGGAATAACATTTTATTTTCAAGCAACATATTACCAATAAAGAGCTAATTAATGCACAACATAACAGAAGTGCCACCATAAGTAAAACATTTTTCTGTATATGTCCCACAAAGAATACTATGAACTAGACCAAGAAGGCTCAAAAGTCAAAACATTATGTGAAACTACAATTGGGATACAAACCATCATATGGAGAATCTGGTGTTCGGCAAACACATTCCTTGATGTCACTAGCAATAACCCTCTGTCACAAGAAAGAGTCAGCAGGGAATGAAGACGTAAAAAGAAAATTTGGGCGGAATACATACCTGGGAGTAGAGTTTGTAGCTTTCTGTTGTATGTGGAAAATCAAGGTCTACAACCTATGAATCAGAAAAAACAAAGGTCATAAAGATCACACTCTAGTGTGCATTTGACTGCAGTAGTTATTTAAAGCATGCCTAAATTTAATAGCATGACGCTTAATAACATTGTTTAGCCCATAGGATTAGATATGAATACGCAAGAAAGTAAACTAGATGTACATTTATCATTCCAGCAATGTACCACAACCAATAGTGTCATTCTTATCGAACTTGAACAATTAATTGGTTGATAAAGTTCAAGATCAAGAATGACCACCACGCTTGAGTAGATGAAAATGGAGTCCTTATTCCATGTCATGATAATTCTACCACAAAGTTGAAGCCCTCTGGGGGCAACAGTGGAATATAACACTCCAAGGTTGACACACGGACATTGCAAACTTCAAAAACTCAAGGGAAGAAGAATTAAAAGGTAAGCAAAAAGAAAAAAGCAAGACATGCTACTGAGATATAGTTAAACATTACAATTATAAGATACCTGAAGATTTCCAGGCCTTATTTCCTTTTTCTTGAATGAATATCGAGGTCTTGGCTAACAAAAAAATGTAAATATAAATATAACTACTTTAATTGAATGATCCTTAAAATGAAAATAGCTCATGTTTGTCACTCACTGTGATACCTTTGCCTTCCAAACTTTTCATCAAGCAATCTGTCAGAAATTCTCCTCCAATAGGAGATGTTATCACAGCCTATTGTAGATATAAACAAAAAGATAAGCAGACACAGGAAACTTAAAAAAACATTAAAGACAGCAGATAAGGCTACAATTAAAATATAATAAAAATTCCTCTAAATTATATATCAAGGTAAGAAAATAAGACATCAACCAGTTGTGATTATACAATTAGAAAATCGCCCAGTTTTTGTCACAAATTTTTAAACAATACCTTTTACTATATTCTTTCGTAGTGTCAGCAAAAGAAGATGAGATAATTTATCATACCATATTAAATATATGTAAGCAATATATCAATGACTTATAGTGATAATTTTTAATGAAATAAGATGTTTTTGGAACAATAATTCACACAAAGAGAAGTATAAGTAATAAAATCAATCTTAAAATAACACATTAAATGCAATAAGCATGTAGAAAAATGGACCAGGTCATCAAATATATGTGCTCTATCTTCCAGGACAGCAAGCAATACCTTTTGAAGAACATAACCATCCAGTACTGGTACAGCTGTAGTTGATCCACCACCACTAAATTTTGAAATAATGAACAAAACTACACATCAGAAATGTAGTATTATAATGTGGCATGTCTACTACAATCAATGAATATGAAAAAAAGTGACAACAAAAAACTAGTTGCATGCTGAAAAAAAAAAAAAGGGAAGACAAATGTATTGCACTATCTTCTGAATCATATTCACAAGTACATAATTTGGAAATTGTATTGAACATTAACATCAACAAAGAACCAAGCTATTTATCAGCTTCAAAATCTCATACCTATCAACAACTAACGAGGTAGCACGCCCTGACGCAAAAGATGTGAGAACCTGGTATCAAGAACGACTCCATTAACTAGTTCACAGATTCATGGTTTCTTGCCAACTATATAAAATGCCTCTTTTATCACTAATTTTTTTGTCGCAACTTGCAACTTGCATGTAAAATTAAGATATGACCAGAGAAGTAAAGTCATACAACTTACCGCATTCTTCGCCAAAAACAATGCTGGCACTTTATATTTTTCAAACATAAGTTCTGCTGCCCTGATACAGAAAAAAAATAACTAAAAAATGAAAATCTAAAAATCGAGAATTGAACCAAACTTTATTACAGAACATGAAATAATATAATGGTGTAAACATCTAAAAGCCTAAAAACCAAAAACTTAACTGAGAGAGAGATGTGTACTTTTATTAGAATACCTTTCTCTCTGTTCTTGAGTGTTGGAACATGATTCCGCAAGTAGCATTGGACGCTCTTTAGGATCAACTAGGAGGCATTTCCTGAAAAACCAGTGACAGTGAATAGTAGAATAAAACATAAGAAAAAAATAAATTACCCACAATGCGTAAGAGAAGAATACTTGACACAAATGAAAAAATAATATCATACATACATGGATTGGTAAAAATATGGCGAGATTAGTGTAAACCACGCATATTCCCTTTTTACTCTCTTTATATACTAGAGTTGACTAATTCTTGGGACCAATGCATATGAAAAAACCATCACAAGCTTCCTAAGTAGGAACCTTGGCAATTGACAACTGCATATTATATATCAAGAAAATAATGATCCTGTATACCACCCAAAAGAAGAAGAGAAGAAGAGAAGAAAATGATGATTCCTCATTCCAGATTATACAGATTCAGTAGTCAGCAACAACCTCAAAGCATGATCCCATATGTTGTCAACAATATTCCAGTCAACAATAACTCCATTCTTCAGTGGTGAGAGCACCTAATCAACATAGCAGATAAATTACAAAAAGAAAAAACAAAATAATTAAGAAAAAACTGAAATGATTAATTAAAGCCTAATATAGCAGATTCAAATACCTCCATATAGTCTCGACGGTATCCCAGTGACTGAGATCCTACATAAAGTTTGCATTTTCCCTTGGTTCTATCAGAATCATGATTTTTGTTATTGTTTTGTAAATCCACAGCAGATCCAGTGTTAACACCAGCATCAACAGGTCCATCAATGTCCATTTGATCAATTGCACCAACAACCTAAACAATCAACCACTATATGTAACTATGTATGTCCTATAAATTTTCCAGATATCCCTTACAAGAATATGTTATGCATGCATCCCACAGTATTAAGATCAAGCACCAATAGTTATCTATTCACTACATGCACAAATTTGGTTCCAGTAAAGTAAAAATAAACTAGGTATTATCCAAAGAAAATCAATAATATTTCAATATATACATGACTTGTTATGCATATGCACTTAGTGTTTATTATATCATCAACTACTGAGATTAGATAATGCTAGTGGCCGGTTAACTTCCAGAACCATATCCGAAAAGGAATAATAATATACAATTGATATAACTGATCAAAAGATGGAACAGTCAATATACAATTTCATCCTAAACCTAGTAATGTGGTGTTGATTCAGTCCCCAAAAGTTTGCATACAAAAATTCAGTCCCAGAAGTTGTCCATTCTATGAAATTACTATCCTCACTAAGGTGCTTAAGGCTTGAGAAACCTTCAATATTTAAGATACAAATTAATAAGATTAAAAACTCATAGAGGCACATTTCAATTTCTATCTGATGGAAGAAGCAAGAGCAGAATGTTTGCTTGGAGGGTAGGTCACAGTTAAAAGAGACACTCACAGAGGGGAAAACGGCCTTGGGAGCATCTTCACCAGCGTAACCGGCTTTGCATGTATGCGAACCCAGGTCTATTACTATTGCTGACACTTCGTCTGTGAATTACGAACAGAAAGAAAACAAAAAGATTAGAATGAAAACGATTATCAGAGAATAGCAAATTTGAGAGTGAGAGAAAAGAAAAGAGTGAACACTGACCACCGCCATACATGACTGAGTGTGGAGAGGTCAATGTGGGTTGGCTAAGAGAGTTAGGATTGAAGGGTTTGATGAGATGAGATGAGAGAGCAAAGAAGGAGCAGAGAGAAGGAAATGAAGAAGGAGTGAAGAGAGACAAAGGGCTTTTTCAAGTTTCCGCTGATGGCGGGTTTTTGGGATTCAATCCATGCAGGTTTTGGATTGGGCCCTTCAGATCTGTACAAACAAACAAGGAAGAGTGGAAGCGTGCATATTTTTATGATAATAAAAATAAAAATATGATTAAAAGGTATTTTTTGTAATTAAATAATTTGAAATTTTTATTAAAAACAATTTTACAGTTAGAAAAAATTATACATATAAAACTTAATTATATGATGGGACTTGTAAATTTATAATAAAACATGTATCAAAAACAGTTATAAAATGTTTTAATTTTTATTTAAAAAATCATGATTATAAATATATAATAAAAATAGTTTATATTTTTATAAGTATTTTTTTAGATATAGAATTAATTAATAAATATAAAGAAACAAATGATAAAATAAATGAAAATGTGTACCATCTCCATCATCAAGGGAAATGGTTAGCGAATGTTTTAAAATTATACTTTTCTCTTTTAAAAAATAGTATATGTCATACAAAATTTAGGTACGTTTTGTAAGTAACGGTGTTATGTGAGTCTCAATGTTCTGTCCATATTAAATCTTAAAAACAGAGCTTGTTTGTTAAATATTAAAGTTACAGTAATTTTATATTAATATGTTTTTAGAATATTATGATAATTTCAATGTAAGATTGCTTGTATAAAATTATTTAGGTCCAAAATTTATTTTCTTTGTTATTTGTAACTGATAAATAAAAAACTTATAAATAAAATACATATTTAAAATATTACTTTAAATAATTATTATTGACAACAACACTATCATTTCTTGATTATTTTAGTCAAATATTTAAAAATATAATTAAATAATTGAGACATGCTGAATCTTTAAAGGATGAAATTTTTTTTTTCAAAATTAAGATTACTTTAAAAGATGAACAAACTTTTTTTAAAATTAGATTACTTTTATTTTTCAAAATAAAAAAATATTAGTAATTAACTAATATTTGAAAATTGAAAATAAAACAATTAAAACTTTATAATTATCATTTAAACAATAAAAAAATCAAAATTTTAAATTGAACACATATTAAACAAGATTTTAATTTAAAGATAACTTTGTCTTAATTAAATAATTCACCACTAAAACTAGAGTTTTTAATTTTTGGACAAAAAGTTATCAAATACATTTAATTTAGCTTAATTCACAAATCTTTAAATTATAATCAAATTAATTTGATAAAATAGTAAGTTTGTTTAATTTGAACTATCAACTTGAAAAAATGGAATCATGACATTGAAAAAAATAATAGTTAGCATTATGATTATGAAAAGGCAAATTTTAAATTGAGCTCACTTTTAAATTTTAAATTATAATTCCAATTTTCAAGGATAAATTTATCATAGTTCTATAAGACTAAATTGATTTAATTTTGAGACAAAAATAACATTAAAAGTATTTAATTTAGTTTAATTAGAATTTTATTTTCATCCAATAATAAACTCCATATAATATTAAATAGTATGGTAGAAGTAATGATAATAGCAATTTTCAAAGATATGTAGGTGGAGGTTATACACAAAAACTTTGATTAAAAAATACAACTCCTTGACCAAACAGTCAATGACAATCATTATTTCTCTCTCTCTAAGGAAAGGAAATGGATGAGCAGATTCATGACATCATACCACAGCAAGTCTTGTATACATAGTCCTCTCTCAACCAATAAAAAACTCTCTGAAAAACCTTGCCGTACATAGTGATGAAGGATTAAAGACAGATGTTGCGTGACCTTTGAGCTATTAACTTACTGGCAGCTAAGGATGGAATCTTTACAGAGAAAATGATCATATACTATCATCATTATAAAAGTTAATTGCAACTGCCTAATAATAATTCCACAACATTAACATTGTACCCATTCAAGGTGCTGGAAGGGCCCAAATTTGATAAAACAGAACAGAATAGTATCGAAACATACAGGTACCTGAAGATTCCAAGTTACAGGTTCGAATTCATTGGGAAGAAACTGCTTCTGAAAAAATGGATGAATATTTGCTCAGACATAACTCTGTCGAATTAAAAATGCCTTTAACGAATTTACTCTTTTTAACTAGTATGTATCTCCTTGCCATACGATCCTGTTTGTACTTGTCAAAAGGGTTTGCTATTCCTCAACCTGTTTGCTCTATCTTTTTGGCACTATTGACAAATGTCGCACTTCTATCAAATCCCTCAAGCAAAAGAATCCGCACAGCTTCTAATCCATCGTGTAATGTAAAATTTAACTGAAAGATAAGTTTATGAACATTTAGAACTTCCATGTGTTGCAAGTCAGTTGTCAGCTCAAACTTCAAAATGAGAAAAAAAAAAATATATATATATACCTCTTCTCTCTCCTGTTTAGTGAACGTGCGAAGAACAAACGCTACAGGATCCATTTTACCGGGAGGTCGTCCAATTCCTAATCAGCAACAAAATGGCATGGTATTATAAATTACTGTAATATAGATGTGTTATAAATTATTGAAATGGTATACTTACCAATTCTTAAACGAGGAAAACCATTATTCCCTTTGAAATGATTAATAACACTCTTCATTCTGCCAAAAACCAAGAAGGAAAATGAAAACAGTGACACTTCATTTCTCCTTCAATTTGAAAGAAACAAGGTAAATGGTTATTGTTATATCACCCAGTATAAATTACCATAATAAAAATAGTTAGGCTTCCGGCATGCCTTGCCTCTTCCAAAACTTAAATACAGTCTTTCCAATGCACTCCCCAACCCAAACACAAAAAATGAGTTTCTCAAACTGGCACGGTACCAAAACCACACAAATCAATTATTTGATGCAGAGAAAAGGAAGCTGATTTATCCCTACAACATATAGTTCAGCAGAGAAAGGCACTTTTTTACTATAGTAATTTTTCTAGTTCTCTTTGACTGTGTGCCTGCCATTCACATTGTCTTGGTTGTACAACACAGCAAGTAAGCCACTCAAACACCCTTTGCCCCAAGAGTGAGAGAGGATATTACCTTGATCATTAGACAGACAGCAGAAAATTTAACCACATTCAATGAAAATAAATAGTTCCTTTCCAAAACAAGGCATTCGAGTCTAGAATCCCACAACCTAATATTTTGCCTTGATCCAGTTGAGCATGAAAAAAGATTATTGTGTAGCAAAGTATTCTTCAAGCTGAGCATTTCCCTGACCTTGTGGGTGTGACTAAAGGAAGACAAATATAACATTTCAACTTTCATAAATATGAAGAATCCAGGCCTTGCTATTCACAACAACAATGGACATGTTGATTAATAGATTCAAAGGTGCCAAAGCAGGCATACATGCTGTTCCGTAGCAAAAAGAATGTGCATGTAAAGAAAAATATAATTACCCATTGTGGCCTCCATGTCCACCCTTTGGTAGAAGCCGCAATTTAGCAAAAGGTAAATCCAAGTCATCAAAGATCTGAAAAAGAAAATTATTAATATATTACTCAAGCAGACCATCCTTCTAATTTTGCTATATTGCTTAAAAAATAAGAACACAGTAGTCATAGCATTGATATTATACCACAAGTACTTGCTTCAGTGGAATCTTGTAGTATGAAACTATGGTCCCAACCTTCAAAATAGATTGAAACACCAGCCAATAATAATCAAAATATAATATTTATGACAGAGGTCCAACTTGGAATACAGATATGTTATTTTAACATTAAGACACATATCTTTAAATGAAAAGAAAGAATTGATGTCATAAGAATAAACATGAGTCATCATAGCATAGACACAACAAAATGCCATTGCTTTAAAACATTTGAACATTGTATCCAGATAGCAGACATACAGATTCACCGCTTGAGTTCATAAAAGTCTGTGGTTTTGCAAGTATAACTGGTACATCACCTATTAAACCTGCAGTCGGGAAACAACTTCTGTCACAAATCAGGAACATACAAATACTTAAATATTTATCCATTTGCTTTCATCACCAACATCTGAAATTATGTGGAACCAACCAGTGTCTGTCTGCAATATTTGATTATTTATGCAAAAAACATAACATGGCAACCACATTAATTGGGTGATTAAATATTGATGGATTCAGGTTTAGCAAGAAACTTCTCTCGCACTTAACAACAACAAAAGTCCTGAATCACAAAGTAATTGGACTTAGCTAAAAAAAACACAAAATTATCATCATAACGCAGAAAACTGAATAAAAATGGTGCCAAAACAGGCGAGGATGATGATGGGTTTGGAATTCAGAGTTCAGGGATACATGTTAGAAGTATGGCAAGACATATCATAACTATCAATCCCAAATAGTGGCAAAGAGTAACCGACCCTAAAACTGATTATACACAGGTTAAATTGTACATTTATTTTAGCTTGTGCAATGTACATGTAAGACAGCTCCCAAGAAATTGCCACCTTGCGAGATAAACTCAAATGCTCGTAAGTTTGTACAGTGAGATAACACTCTTCCTTGGTTAGAAGCATTGCAGAAAAAAAAAAAAAAAAA
>Ga0209700_101611_pt1 | contig 47050 bp, 24 predicted proteins | sample SiratroredBW_FD_187528 | JGI IMG/M metagenome (GOLD analysis project Ga0209700, IMG submission 187528) | Root nodule microbial communities of legume samples collected from California, USA - Siratro red BW (SPAdes) (version 2) | ecosystem: Host-associated > Plants > Roots > Nodule | place: USA...
GTCCAATTCATGGACCTTTGTTCCACAATAGAGAGTACATGGAATGGTACATGGCAAATTCAATATATTTTTTGTCAGTGCCGCATCTACTAAATGATCCACGAACACAACAAAATCTACCACCGGAGCACACATTTCCACCTACAAGTAATTATAATCATCCACAAGAGAATCCTTGTCGACATTCATTTCTAGCTGCAACAAATTATTATCTGCCACAACAACAACCTCACCGACATTCGTTTGCATCTGAACAATTCAAAACACCTCAACGACAACCTATAATGGATGATAGAAGACAATCATTTGCGTCCAATTCAACGGATTTTTTCGATAACTTGTTTGGGGCAGATCTAAATACACCACCTTCTGCTAATGATCACATGCAATATATGCATCCAACACACTTTGACAATGAAGCAGGAAGTTCTTCCGCTACAATGCAAATGAATAAGTCATCCCCACAATTTGAATCCAATGACGAACCACAACCACAACAACCACAATCACCACGATGCAACCCACCACGTAATAGACGTCTTCGCCACTGCGGAATCGGTCACCATTATGGAGACTAACATATTCTCATGTCATTAAAGATGTTGTTAGTAAAAATTCAAGTTATTAATAAATAAGTTCACTTACTCTTTCCAACATTATCCATGTATTCTATATTTATTCAAAACCAATTTTTAAATTTTAAAAAATAACCATAATTTTACTAACAACTTATTTTTGACTTTAATATAACTTTATTAATTGACTTTACTATTTTAAAATTATCTACTACAATAATAAAATTAGTATTATTTATTTCTCAATAATAATATCAATAGTATTTAATTTTAATTTTCTTCATTCTCACAAATAAATAACTTTCTTTAATATATATATATATATATTCTATTTTTTTAAGCACGATAAATATCTTATTTCATTTTTGTTATTACATATTTTTTAATAAACTTAAAATACAAAATTTAATTATAATTACAATATTATAAATTATTAAAATTTTTCTTCCATTTTTTTTAATATAAAATATAGTTAAAAATTTATTGTAATTTATTATATAAATGCAACAAAATATAATAATTCTTTTTTATATTTAATTAAAATATAAAGAATTATATAAATACAAAAAAATATTTAATTCTTTTTCTAATTCTTTTTTCTCTCAAAAATTGCATTTAATTAAATTTTTCAAAACATCTATAAATAAACTTTTTCATATAAATTGAAAATAAATAATAAATCCTTCCAAATTTTTAATTGTATTTTCCTTCATGTTTTTACTTAAAAAAACTTTTACCTATTTTTAAATCTATAAATTACACTGCCTAATTTTTTTTAACATTTCCAACTTCATTTCAAATTTTTAATTTATCAAATAACCATTCACAAAATTTTAATATTTTTATTATCTTTAAATTAAATTAAATATTTAGATAGTTTAATTTTTTTATCTCACAACTAATTTTAAATTTATTCTCACCATTTTTAATTAAATTTTTAAAAATATTATTTATATAATCAAAATTTGATTTTTAGAAAATTAATTTATCATATTCTACAATAAATATTTATAATATTTTTCTATATTTTTAAATTTTTCAAATAAAAAAGTCACAAACAAATTAAAAAATTTTATACTTTAAAACAAAAAAAAAATATAAAACTTCAAAAAATTATAAAAAAAAAAACATTCAGAATTCGGTTCCCTGAAAGTAGAAAGGAATAGATTTCTGATCATGTACATTAGATGATGTTAGTTTGAGAAATAAAGTTGAATGGGTGTTATTTGAAAAATTATTTTTTAAAAAGGTATTATTATGGTAAAAATTTCAGCATGAAACACTTGCTTCCAAATCTCCATCGAATATTTCCTTTATTTTATTTAGAATTTTGAAATTCAATTTTTTCTCCTAAGTTAGTTTAAATTTTTGGACAAAGTATATATGTTTCTAGGTTTCAATATGCATTTGATCTCAAGTCACATTTGAGTTGTATTTTAGCTTAGAAATTCATATGACAAGGTGATAAATAATCAATTATTTTTTAAATAAATTTTGATATATTAAATGAAAAAAGTGAATTTTGGAAATTTTTAACCCTTTGTTGAAAGAGAAAGAGTTCCTGCAGTCATATTTTAGATTATTAGATTAATTGATGACTTTATTAATTTTGGAGTTTTTCCAAATGGTGTGATATTCTCCGTCAATTTATAAGTTTTTTTTTTTTTCTTCCAATTGTTCTCGTTGATTTATCTTATTGTTTCGTTTATATTCTTGTTCTTTGTTTTTGTTTACTTTATTTTTTTAGAAACAAATTTTCAATTTTGTGGACTAAACTCATGTTTTGTTGACAAACATTTTAGAGTTCTTGTTTTATCTTTCCATTGTATTCTTGTTGTTTTTATTTTATGCTCATGTCATTGTTATACTCTTAGATACAAATTTTTACATTTATATAATCCTATAAATTAATTATATATTTAATGATGAACATTTTTTAGTTTTCATGTTTATATGTTCTAATTTCCTAAAAGTATAAAAAAAAATTCAAGTTCTTACATTACTTCCAGTTAATTCATAGATAAACTTTTATCATTTAATCACTAGAGCATTGGTTAATTCATAAAATGTATGAAGGATGAATATTTTGAGTTTATATTTAATAAATGTATTTAGAAATCCATCCCTAATTTTATTTTGGTCTCTAATTACATATGTAATTCATTGGTAATTTGTATGTTCTTAGTTTGATTTCAAATTTTGTTGCTGGTTATTTTTCATTGCTAATTCCATTTTTATTCCACGGCTAATTTGGTATTGTATGTTGTTCATAAATATTTTGTAAATTTTAGATCCAGGAATAACGTTGTTTCCCATAACATGTTTAATGTATAATAATATTATTATTCATCGATGACATTGGCTTCTAGTTGGTCTACCATTGTTTATTTGAGCCATATGTTCATACATGTTGTTCATGTTGTTCTTGTAGTTTTCTTTTCTTTTCTATTCTAGTTATCTAAGTATTTGTTGTACAGAGGAAAAGTTTTATATACAACAAAAATCTAATTAATGTGTAAGTTTGGTTCTACGAGTTTGAATATTCAAACAAAGGATTAAGAGTTAAAGTCTTACTAAAATCATATAATAGTATTGTGTGTAAATTTACAACTTCAAAAGCATAACAAAAGCAAATCAAAAGTTGAAAAAATAGTTAGATAATAAAAAAACAAGGAAAAATATTTGAATTATAAAAAAAAAGGAAAAATATTTGAATTGAAAAGAATTAACAGGTAATTCAAATTTGTTATAAACTTATGTATGATATTATTTGTTAATTCATATAGATTTGGTAAATTAATTTTAATATTATATATGTTGTTTTAGTCTTCTTACTTTAAAGTAATATTAACTTTACATATTAATTAGTTGTTTAAATAACTTCTAATAATAATTGTGTTTGACTAGAGGATAATTAGACTTAAGTGAAAGCTTATGTTTCATCATACTGGGGATCTAATGCGAACATGACTTGGTAGGACCAGAAAAAAAAAAAAAAACATTTTTTAATTTTTGCAATAAAATAATCAACTTCCTTCTTACTTCCTCTATCATATTAGTGTCAATCTTAACTTCTTTCTTTTCATTTCCGTCTTTTAAATTATAATATAAGTGTCTTATCTTTATGTGGTTTATCTCTTGAATTTTTTCTTTTTCATGATTAATCTTTCTCATAATCATCTTCTATATTAACAATGAGATATATAAAGTCATGACATAAAATATTAACATCATTATTTTCACAAAATTCACTATTAGATTTACATTGTTTAAGGTTTGAAAAAAAAAAAAAAAAAAAAAAAAAGGTGAAAAAAAAAAAAAAAAAAAACAACCCAATACAAACAAAAATCGTAAAACCTTGGAAAAAGCAAAAAGATTACATTTTTATCACAACTAAACCTCATGGGCAATTTCATTTCATGGTCTCATAGTTTGTTAAGTTCCACACTTTTGGAGAACATGAATGCACAAATTTGAGCTTTTAACATTAACATTTTCTTCAATAATTGTCACCTGGTTAATGTTCACCCATTCCAGGATGGGAACCTTTCTAAGCCTCAGCTCACACCCTTTCAAACAAGCCAAATTATCCTTCCTTCTTTCTTCTATCATTTTTCTTTTATTTGTTTTGGCGGGCTTTCAAACCATATTTGCCCTAATTCTTTAGAATCTCTAGTATCATTCTTCTTTAACACATCAACTCTTGTATCCTTCTTTGAACATAACTTTAGCATCATTAAGAATGCAAATAACAAATAGGTTTCATAGAAATTGACTCTAATAACATAATTAATATTGATAATCTCCAGAGTTTGGAAAGAAATCCGCTAATGTCTCCTCATTGAAGTCAATGTAACGAGTAAGATATGGTCTACTCACCAATAATTCATCTTCCTTAGAGACTATAATCAGGTTGTCCCTATCACAAATTTTGGTCTTTGATGCAAAAATGGAGGGTATTGCCCCAGCAGAATGGATCCCAGTATAATTAGTTTATAACTTGGAATACTATTTGAAAGATATATATTCTTATTTTGGCTTGCAAGTTAATCTCACTATTACCTCGCTTACTTTCATCTAAACCTCTTACAATCATAATACTCGGTCTCATGTGAACACTGTCAAAAGACAAATTTTCTATATTAGTTTTTGAAATGACATTTAAGGACGAATAATTATCTACAAGCACTTATGTTACAACATGATCTACACAATTGACAAAAGGATGAAAAGATTTGTTGTGACCTCTCTCAGGACTTCGTCCTTGGTAAAAGTAAAGTAATTAGTAGTATTTAGATCCTACAGACGGTCTGTTGACACACTAGACGATATATTATTTACTAGATGATTTGATTACCAGAATATCATATGAAGAGTATATGTTTTGATGATAACAAAAACAACTTGAATGGTTTATTCGTATTTTGAATGTTCTAACAAAAGTTTTGATATAATTGTAGTACACAATAAACTCTCTCAGCTTCTACAACATGTGTTCATGATAAATAATCTAATAAGACTTGTTAATTGCATAACAAAATTTAGATTTAATGTTTTATTTGTGACTTGAATGATCCAATAGTGTTTTTTACAATTGTAATATGTAGTAGATCCTTTAAGCATTTACAACTTTTGTTCATGACAAACGATCTAAAGATTGTTCATGATAGACGGTCTAATGAACAAACTGAACATGTAACAAATTTTGTTTAAAATATTTAATTATGAAAAATGAAATCTTCAAAATACATATACTTTCTAAAAGCACATTTAATCAAAGTAATATAATATCTGAAAACAAAATTTATTTACAAGTTTTGTAGAATCAAAAGATATTCACATTATTTTTAAGTATATTCTACCCACCGTGATATATTGTGAATATCTCTAAATCATTTTTAAACACAAACGAGTTAAATAATTGAAAATCTCAAGTAATCTATTTTTAACATCACACATTACATGAAGAAAAAAAGATTTTCTGATTATGTTTTAATTTATTTTCAATAATCATGTTGCAAATACTTCTGAATTAGTTTCTTAAAAAGATTCAAAGCAAAAATAAATTGAAAGATTGCAAATCCAAATTTTCTATTCTGAGCGTCTGTTACTGAAAAGATGATGATATTCTTAAATCCAAACTTAACAAAATCAAGTATCGAAGGAAAAAATTGTGAAGTTATAGGAAGGGATTGAAGGTGAAGATTGAAAGCAAGGCAAGGCAAACAACAAAAGTTATACAAGTTATCTTATTTAAAATACAAGAGCTATAATGAGTATTTAGTGAAGTTGTTAGAGCATCTAGTCTTTTTTGGTTAAAAGTGCTAAACCATTGTAATTCTTCACATTGTGAAGTTAAACCTTGTGAGCTTTCTTTGTGCTCTTTTTTTGTTTGTTCTTTATTTTCTTGAGAGTTCTTAATCTTAGGAGATGGTTAAGAAGGTATAACTTAGAGAGGTGTGAACACTCATTGTAACTTGGAGATGTGAGCATACTCGTTGTAGCTAAGTGTGTTGGTTAGTGGAAGCTCTTAAGCTGTTAGCTTAAGGAGACTAGATGTAGCCCAGGTTGGCTAAACAATTTATTATATGTTATTCTCTCTTTACTCTTGCTAGTTATTTTTCTTTGTTGTTTTATTGCATCTTAACTTGACGATCTACCTAGACAACAGTTTTGTTAAACGATCTAATTAGATGGTTTATTAGATAATCTATCTTTATTTGATACGAAAAAGAGTTCATATTCCATTCAATCCCTCTTTTGAAGTCATTAGCACCTGTAGTTGGTATCAAAGCCAATCTCTAGGATTGGTTCTTAATAGGACAAGAGAAAAGGATCCTAATAGACTCTATAGGGAAAAGTTTGAATTGTGGAAACTCAAGATGATTGATTCTCTTGAGTATTGTAATGTTGATCTATTGGAGATAATTGAGACTAAGATTCCTTCTTAATTTGATGCCACTGTTAACCTGCTACCAAGGGATACATGGTCTTCAGATCAAGGGTATAAATACTAGTTGAATGCCAAACTAAGCATATTCTGATATGTGCTTTATCTGAAGAAGATATTGCTAAACTCCATTTTTCAAAGTGCATAGGAGATGTCGAAAACTTTGGCCTTGTCCTATGAAGGATCCAAAGTGGTATAAAGAAACAAGCTTATTCTATTTAGACGCTAATAAGAAATGTTCACCATGGACGATAATAAAAGCTTCCAATCCATGATTGTCAGGCTACAAACTATTCTTAATAGTCAAGATATCTTGGAACCACGACCAGCTAGTATATGGTTAATGATAAAGTATTGAGGACACCTTCCCTTTAGATGGAAAGCCTAGAAAATTGTCATGAGAGCATCTAAGGACCTTAAAACAATGACCATCGAATAACTAGTAGATATTCTTCTTATTCATGAACATGTTTTGTATTGTAGGATGATGTTGTTACGTCCCTTTTCCAATATACAATATATTGAAATTTATAATTAAATATTATACTATTTCTTAGAATTTGATTAGAAAAGAAATATCATGAATCCAATAGACAAAGAAAATTGTAGTGAAAATGTAAAGACAAGGGAAACTCTGTCTACTAGATCCATAAGAACACTAGCATAACGTTGAAGAAAACAAAATCAAGATAGACAAAATAGTGTCAAGGTAAGCGAAGTATGGTATAGGCCAAGCTTTTACCGAACAATGCTAAGTAGACTAATCATGATATTTAACGAAGAAAAGTTAAGAATATAAAGTTCAACAAAAATTGAACTTAATAAGCAACTCAAAATAATAGACGAAGGCCTACTTTAACAAGCATATCAATATTTATGATATTGAACTAGATATCATCATCTAGGATGAACAAATTTTATTTCATTAATTAGACGACCCTAAGGTGAGCTTCATGGGCACCACGGACCTTTGAGACACTTACCGTCTAATATTTTTTCCCACAAACTAATCCACTATATTGAACAAGTTTACAAACAAGTCAAAGTAATACAATAAAATGATTTACTAAAAATTAAAACTACTACATATGCACTCCAATGTGTTTCTGGTAATGCCTCCCGTATTTCACTCCACACTCTTCAATCAATTTGTTTCTCAATTCAGTCCTCTTGGCAACTCCCCTCTTTGTGAACCCTCTTCGAGCTTTACTTGAGAACATTCAAAGAAGAATTAGCCAAGTTCTCTTAATACAACCAAATCTTCACATTTAGGTCACTTAAGAGGCCAAGAAACTGAACACGTGAAAGACAAAATTTGGAAAGCTAAACTCAATTGGAGTTGTGCATTGACATCCACAAAAGATTATGAAGAATTGAAAATCTAAAAATTAAAGCACCAAGAAAAGATAGCACTCAAATTAGGAACCTAGGGATAGCATTAGATCAGATTAAAAAAACTAACAATCTAAAAACTAGAGTGTTTTAACAGCGACTTGATGGATTTATTACTTTATGTATACTATGCCTTTTGCTATGACAATTTAACCAGATAAACTTCAAGATTTTTGTGAATTTTTGGCTCAAATTTGAGCTTAATCCGAATCTGGAACATTTCACAATAAATCGGACAAAATTAGGTCACTGTCCGCGTCACATACGAAAATTCTGATGCATCAGGCTTTTTCAATTTATGCCTTTTTTCCTATTTGGAATTTGGATGCGTTCTTTTTATATTTTGCACCTAACACATTAAATTTTATATGAGAAAATATTCAGGTCCAAATTCACAGCCAATTGATTGCAAAAAATTAATCCATCCAGCACAACTTGCAGACAGTGTTGCAATTGAAGGAAACCTAAGGAAATGAAGAAAATGATTAGTAAACTCAAGACAATAGATTTCTAACTCTAAGACCTTGTTATTGATCTAATTAACAAGTATAAGAACTCAATAATGGAAAAGGAAAAACACACAACAGCTCATACAAATATGCAAATCACAGTTTATTCTACCTAATGTTACGGTGCAGTGTTTAAAGCAAGAAACTAAAATTTTAAACGGTGAACTTGAAATTTCTGTGACATATATGAAGATACATGACTATGATAGCATGCATTCAGATTTAAAAAAAAAAATAACACTAACTACACCGATTTGACCGATCAAATTTGAAATAAAAACTCAAGAAAAAAACAAAAGCACGTATATCAAACACTTAGGATACCTAATGACATGAAAAGTAGTAGTTTCAAGGAAGGTTGCGTAATTTGAACCGATTAAAACACGTGAACAACAATTCAAAAGGTGGAAAACTATATAGACATGTAAAACAGATTGTAAACAACACAGAAATCAAGTTTGAGGTAAGAAGAACTTAGCTTAGCCGAAACCAAAGCTCTGATGACCATATGATGGAGGAAGCCCTATCTTTCTTCTTGATTTTTGATTATAAGAACAAGTGGAGGCGCAACAAAATGTTGAGAGGAGATAATCTTGTCACGGTGTAGCAGTGTTAGGAAGAAACACGGTTAAGTGAAGTAAACGAAGAGTGTGAACCGTGTGAAGAAAAATGGAATGAGAAAAGTGTGTTCTCTCTCTTTGAAGTGTGCCTAGCCTAGTTCTAGAGTGGATGAACTAATAAGGAGCTCTATGACTAATAAGGCTGAAGCAATTTCTACGACATTCATTTATTACCCACAAAGCTATGCAGACCAACCTAAAAAAAGGTAAATAAGGAGTTGTTATTAGTTAGAGAGAGTCTAGGAAAGAGGTCCATGGAAATAGACTAGAAGATAGACGATTTGATAAACTTTTTTAAGGAAGATCTTATCAAATTCCAATATCACTTAGATCTATAGATCTTTTGATAAAAAAATTGAAGGAGTTGTCATGATAAATCAGGACTAGGATGTGAGAACAAAAATCATAAAATTTAAAAAAAAAATATTCTTTTTGATCTTTAGACTCTTTGTAGGTACATCACCTACTAGTGTTTTAAAGAGGGGACCACGAAGAAAATCTAACAATAAAGGACCTAAACAGGTATGGGCAACAATGGATAAAGTTATTTTTCTTAGAGATATTCTAAATCCAAGCAATAAGACTCCAATTCTAAACAAAGGGCAATGGACGCTCACAATTCACAATGTCAAGAAAGTCTACATTCCCAAGGTAGAAAAACAAGAGATGTAGCTAAGAGTAAAGAAACAAAAGAAGAAGTTGAGACTCATATAAGAACAAGATGGAGCTAGTCAAACAAGGATCAGATGTTTACATTCTACTAACAAGAACTACTCAAATAGATGGTCTAATTTCTACAAGGTAAGTATTTCTATCCTTTATTGTTTAGTTGAAAAAAATTATTTTGGTTAGATGGTCTCAATGTTTATATGAAGTATAAATGCTCTAGGACCTGGTAAATGCACTAGAAGGTCTAGGACCTAGTATGTGTAATAGACAATTTAGGATTTGGATTAAATTTCTTTAGGATCTAAGTTACAATTTTGATTTTTTAAGATTTGTTTTAGTGGTTGACATTGTATTTATTTTTGAATAATTAATTTCTTGATTTATGGTGCTTGGATTCACTAAAAAACTGTTGAATAAGGTTGGTTTTGAGAATGTTTGGACTGAATCTTGTGATACAATTATCCTTGGTGAGTTTATTAGCCTAATTGATGTATGAATCATTTTATGCCAAACCTCTTCTTTTCTAGTGTTATTTTATAGAACTGAGGGTGATTATACGATTTCAATGTTGTTCACATGTAAGTATTTAGATGATTGAGACATTTTTTTTTTCTTTAGCCACTAATCATATTTGCTTACCTTGATGATAATCCACTTGTTCGCTCCTTTGAACCTTTATTTGTTTATTGTTTTCAACCTCATTACAAGCCTTTAATAGAGAAAACCCATATTTGTCCCTACCTTAGAGGATAGAAAAGCTTTGAAGTCATTTTGGTAATATGTTATTAAATAAGTATAGGATGTACTCCATTAGCTTACCTCTTCATATGACTAACTTATTGTTTAAAAAGAATAAAAAAGAAAATAAAAAAGGAAAAGAAATGAAGAGATAAGAAAGAATGAAAGAAAAATAATAAAAAATGCTTAGAAGCAAAAGAAATAAAATATATTGAAATTCTCAAAAAGAAGACAGAATTTGTTGAAATTCAAATTTTGAACCAGAAGGTAGAAAAAGGGGAGTTTAATTTTAATATTCAAATATATACTACTTGTATTTAATTCTAGAATTATTCCTCAACCCTTTTATATTTTCTGTAAATCTTAAGTATCATATCTTTCATTTCTCACCTTGACTCCGTTATAACTTATATAAAGATCTCTTGATCTCTTACTACAAGTTTTTCAAATGTTGTGGAAAATTTTTCAACTTAATTTGAATTCGTTCCACATCACTACCAGTATCATTTTTTTTATCTTAAACTAACCCATTGCCTTTTTCTTTTACAAAATTAATACTTAGATCCTATGAGATTATTTCAAAATGAGATGAAATTCAGCATATTTTTGTGCATTTCCTTATGAAATACAAAACAGTAGTTCAATATACATTTTTATCTCCTCTTAGATGGGTGCATTCTCACATAGGTTGCTTGAAATCAGTGCAATTCAACAAATACAAAGATATAAGACATCCAACAATCATGGCTGCCATGTATTCGCCAAATGTTCCCTTGCCAATAGACAATTCATTCAAGATATATTGAAGTCATAAAAAATTAGTTATAAGGTCACCTGAGTTAAAATAAGTTATGTTTGTACAAATATCAATAATAAAGTATGTAGTTACCTTGTAATTGATTTTTAAAAAATCTTAAAAAAAAGCAATTTAATATCTCTGCTTATATATTCTAACCGTATTCATACTAACAATGAAATAAAAAATGATATATTATGATAAAGATATTTAAGTGTTTTACTATAAGTAACTGGTAATTATTATACGCGTGGGATGATTCCAGAAATTCATTTTAAAAATGGTTAAATCAATTATTTTTACCATTAACATAATTACTATTTTCTTTTATTTTTAATCATGATTATGTTTATTATGAATAAAAATTCACAATAATAAACTAAATATAAATTCTACTTAAAACTTTTTCTCAATTATGAATTTTTATTAAAATCATTTGTTAATTGTTGGATATAAAAGTATCAAAATAGTTCAGTGTAGCGACTAGAAAAGCTAAACAAAACTACCGAAATTATAGAACTTCTTATTGGTAATAATGCATGTAAACTTATACTTGTTACATTCTTCGTGCCCTTTGTTAAGAAGAAACAAGTCATTTATTGAGAAGAAGTCGATTATTATCGAAATTCTTCTAATATTCAATTTCCGCTAAATAACCAATGATCCACCTTTTAAAATATAAAGAAAGAATAATGATTTTTTTTATTTATTTTAATCCAATAAATAATATACTTTTTTTTAATGGCTATTATTTTTTGTTTTGAGTACACGATGACATCATATATTAATAATATACTTTTAGTAACATCATCGTTATCTAGTTGACTATTTTGCTGACAGGTGATAATGTTATTATGGCATTATTATTATTATTATTAAGTTTATTGAAGAAAGTTAACTGGAGAGACTAACAACTAAAGAAAGTTAAAAAGGACAAAATCAAACAAAAATAAAATAAAATAGGAACTAAAATTAAAAGCCCCTTTTTTAAGGAAACTAAACATATAATTAAGTTTGTAATGTTTAATTTCTGGTTTCAATTTGTGGTGCTTGTTCTTCCTTTCTTTTCACTTCTTGAATTTGGTGTTACAATTTTAAGACACAAGGAATTTAGTTTTCAAAATCATTAAAAATTCTAACACTTTTAAAGGTTAATCTCCAGAAGGGATTAAATACATCTCACATTCTAAATTCGAGAACTTCTATCAATTACAACAAATAATTTATTCCATAACTTCATTTATAGAAAAGGGTAGTTTAAAACTAAAATGTAGTTTAAAACTAAAATTACAACAATGAATAAAATTGTGTATACAAAAAACAATTCCCTATAAACTTTCGTGGTTGAGGCCTATTAGCCACACATTGTTGTACATTCCATTGTAACTTAGGGGCTATTTACATCATAAATTGAGTAAACAATAAAACAAATGGCTAAAGCAAATGCAAAACAAAGAAAAAGAAAACAATTTTTGGAGCACAGTGACATGATAATTGTTCTACACTTGATCTGAACAGTAATGAGTACACCAATTTTTACCTACCCTCTCTAAGACCATCATCATTAAGGATCGGTTTTGAAACACTTATTGGTGAATAGTCTGCACCACCCACCATGCTGGTACTTCCTGATGAATACTGATAACTTGTATTCAATCCTTTGATTGCATTGTCAGTCATGAAGCTGGTCACATCATCAAATTTCCAGTCAGAAAAGTATGCAGGCTTTGCAGTGACAGTGCTCACTTCAATATCTCCTGAAAGCATTGCCACCACACGTGACATTGATGGTCTTAATGATGGTGATGTCTGAGTGCACAGAAGTGCTATTCCCACAACACGTTTTACTTCTTCCTCATTGAATTCTGAAAGTCTAGGGTCCACCAGATCCATTAAGTGGTTGTTTTCATGAAGCTGCCAAGCCTAAGAAACACAAAGCCAATGACAATAAGGTAAAATGATAAACATGTTTTTGAATGTTCAATGCACAATTGTTGGTGTCAAAGGGGAGGGAATCCTCAATTCATTTTACTAGCATTAACATGAACCCAACTACTATCAACATACAACATTTCCTACAAATCTTCAAAAGAAAATTACTTTTGATAATTAAAAGTAAAAGCAGTTGTTAATTTTCCCATGACAAATCAACCCATATAAATTGAAAACATGTTTTTAAATAAACTCACATTAAAAAGAGAAAGATGCATGTAACTATTATAGACATTGCATTTTGTAGTTAATAATATAATGAAGGATTTAATATGGGAAGGTTGTTCAGTCATGAAAAACCGAAGTTTCTGCGTCTCTAACGAAACAGTTTCATCACCAGTTCTTCAGTGTCTACTAATTTTATGAGGACCAGATGAGTTTTGAGTGAGGTGTAATACCAACCAATCATTATCATCAATAAACATTACAAAACTATTTTTTTTTCTCACATTATATAGTTTCTCACATCCCATGGTAAAAAGAAAATCAAACTAAGCACCTGAAGAATTAGTAATCATGTGAGAAGAGACTCGTTTATTATCTCCTATGAACTGAAATATCAAAATTATTTAAAACCAAATAGCATATTCCTTGTTTAATAGTCAATGAGATTAGATTTGAACTGGGAAAATCGAGATGAAAAGGTATTAACCTTTGGATTGTAATTCTTCACATACAATATAGACCACAGATATTAATTAACATTAACCAATTTTTAGGAGGATTAACATTCATAGGAAACAGAGGCAGCGTGCATACCCATTCTAGAAGATACACCTTCTCTCCTTCCAAGCTTGAATCAGAATTTGGTCTTCCACTAACTAACTCTAGAGCAACAACACCAAATGAAAATATATCTGCTTTCTCTGTAAGGTGTCCACGCATGGCATACTCCGGTGCAAGATATCCACTTTATCACCATAATTAAACAGTTTAGAATTATTTAAAACAAAAATGAAATCCAACCATAAGAAGTTAAGGACTTATCTGGACGAACTTCTCCATAAAGACTTTTTAAAAAAAGTACGAAAGAAAAATGAATTGACTTCTCCATAAATTCATATCGGCTTATGTATAATTTAGAAGTAAAAATTCAGAGAAACTATGAGAGTTGTATCAAATTATCTTATATGGACAAGTAAATTGCATTTTTTTTCTTCTAAGAGAAGTTTGTACGGATATGCCGGAAGTATTGATGACTCACATTGTCCCAGCCACACGGGTGCTTATATGGGTCTTTTTATCATCGTACAATTTGGCCAACCCAAAATCTGATATTTTGGGGACAAGCTCATAGTCAAGCAAAATATTACTAGCCTTCACATCACGGTGTACAATACGGAGACGCGACTCTTCATGTAAGTAAGCTAAACCTCTGGCAACACCCAAGCAGATATCATAGCGTGTGGACCAATTGAGGGTTAAAGATTTTCCTGCTCAAACAAACCACATTTACAAGAAAATGAGAAAACAAGCATTCATAAGTTTACATGCACATAGAAAAAACTTATATATACTTTTTCATACCAAATAATCCTTGATCAAGACTCTTATTCTCCAGATACTCGTACACAAGAAGCTTTTTATTTCCCTCAATGCAACATCCATATAGTTTCACCAGATTACGATGTTGTACAGCTGATATAGTAGCAATCTCAGTTATGAACTGGCTCTTTCCTTGGTGGGATGCTACTGACAGTTGTTTCACAGCAATAACTCTTCCATCACTAAGTGTCCCCTACAAGAACAAAAAGGAAAAATGACATTCTCTTAAAGAAAGGATTAAGGACGTGTTTGGTACAACTTTTTCTTTCAGAAAGATCACTTTTAGATTTTCATGCATTTGTTTCAGCTTTTAAAAGTAATCAGAAACTTTAAAGAATCTAAATCTTATCTGACTAAATTGAAAGCTATTTCGAATAACTCTCCATGAAACCATCTACTACTTTTAGAAAAAATAAAAAAAAAGAGTGATTTTTATGAAAGCAATATAAAAATATCTAAAAATAATCACCAAAATAATTTACACTGGAATCACTTCTTTTTTTCAATTTGTAACAAACTATCCTTTGCTTCTAATATTTTCCCAAAAATTTAATATTAGGATACAAATTTACTTTCATATCATAAGTATAACTATAAGTAGAGGCTGAGTTATACTTTGGCTAGGGGAAGCACAACAAAATCTCCATTTATCTTTCGAGAACTAAAACTTAATTATCAACAGAATAGTTATATTAAACAAGCTAAAGGCATATCCAAAGATATCAAGAACTACAAGCACTAAAGTCATACAAAGTCTTAAGGTAACTAGGAAGCAGGTAATGTTTATGGAGACATAAAGGCCTATTAGTTTAATTAAATGCATTTTAGTTAAATAAAATAATCAAAGGAGAGTTTAAGCTTCTCTAGAATGATTGTGAGCTCAACATTGACTACCAGTTGCCATGAGTACTATTTGAACCAGTATAGACAATGATAACTTTTTAAGTAGAATATAACCTTAAAGGGACAGAATATTACCTTATAAACAGGTCCGAAACCTCCCTCTCCAAGCTTATTTTCGAGATTAAAGTCATTAGTAGCATTCTTCAACTCAGAATAACTGAAAGTGTATGGCTTTGTATCAATTCCTAAAAGCTCTGCAAAATCATACATGAATAATGTTAAAGTTAGGGAAACCGAGACTTATTTTGATGAAAGTTGGGATGATGCCCGCTTTTCTTGCTTTTCAAGTTTAGAGACATCCTTTCTCTAAATTGGATCTGATTTGGACAAACTTCTCCATAAAAAAATTTAAAAGAGAAAAATAAGAACAGAAAGAAAATAAGTTTCTCAATAAGTTAAAATTAACTTATAAGTTAAAAAATAAAAATTTAGAGAAGCTATATGAAAGATTTTCAACAAATTAGCTTATACGTAAATTAATTTTAATTTGTGAAGAAACTTATTGTATTTTTTCTTCTTAATTTTCTCTACTAGAAGCTGTTACAGCATAAATATCATGAGAGCATTACTATACAAATACTGCAGTGTATTTACCTTCATCCTCATGCTGACGTTTTCTTCTCCGAATGATAAAAAAAGTCACAAAAACTGATAGGAAGCTTACAACTCCAACTCCAACAACAATTCCAACAATTAGGCCGGTTCTATTTTTTTCATTGCTTGGAGGTTCATTACTGACAGTAGGTGTAAAATCTGTATAATACAGGCAACTCTATCAAAATTAAAAAAAAAAATAAATAAAAAAAATAAAACAAATTTTGAATAGATTATACATTGACAGGTTAGTAATTAAACAACTGAATTTGCCAACTTTTTTTTCATAGTTTTACCTGGGATAGCATGGATGGCTTGAATCAAGGGCCCATAAGTACCTTGAGCTGGTATGCAACAAGTCCCCTTTCCAGCCCAAAAGAGATGGATCTCAAGATAATTTTGGACAACTTCTGACCTAAATTGCTTTTGGACAGCTCTGAATGAGATGCCCCCAGCTTCCTTTTGTATGTCGAAATCTTTCAAAACAAGATTCCCCTAGAATATTCAAATGGAAAGAAAATGAAGGTGGAATAAAAGGCAAGAAAAGAGAGGGTCAAACAATCATTATTTTTGTCCCAAACCAATACACAACATGGATTCAAAATATTTAACATAAAACATAAATTGGTTCTACAAATTTCATTTGGAAAAAAGACGAAATATGCTCCCTGGAAATGACATACTATTTAATCGGATAAATAAGAAAAAGAAAAGAAAAATTTCCTTTCCAACCAATTCTCATCCAGACAATGTAAGCTAAGAATAATGCACACAGGACCTTAAATCATTATCAACAACCACCAAATCCTGATATTTTAGAAATATTTTGTAGAAATTTCAAGGTGATGGCATCTTAAATACTTAATGAAGAATTTTCTCTTCACTAGAACAGGACACCGAAAAGAATATAAGAAGTTTCAGAGACACCTACACTTGGTCTTGTGTGAGATGTTGGATTGTAACTTCTGAGAAAAATATAGCTACTTATCTATTAGGAAATTTCTCCAAACATGTGTACAAATACATTAATATTATAAAATTAGTTAAATATGCTTTTAGTACTTGCAAATTGAAAACTATTTAGTTTTAGTCTATCAAATATAAATCATCTCCTTTTTGATACCTAGTTTATGGAAATCTGTTATATGCTGTACTAATTTCCATAAATAAGTGAACAAAAGCAGATGATATTTTAACACATTGGGTAGATGCACAAGTTCTTAAGCGATACCCATTGTCATAATTGCACTATCTATCATTTATGATTTCCAAGTATTTTGGTAAGTACAAAATTACCTGAATATATATATCAAAGACTCGTCTCCCAAGACTTTCCCATCTTGTAGTAGAATCCTGAATAGCTGTTTCTGCAAATTGAAGGGTGATGTTGTAAAAGCCATTTTCCAGCCCCAAGCCATAATATCTCAATGATGAAGGAGAGAGTCTTGCTGTTTGGAAGAGCTCCGAATTCATAGTGTTAGTGAATTGATTAGACACAAATCTTGTGTATTCCGGATTATTATTGCTAGTAAATAATCCGACATTACTAACAGCCCATCTACTTGTATCAGTAACAAAGTATGTAGCAGGACCAAGTGTCTCATTCTCCATTTCATATACGATTCCTTCTGTGGACGTAATTTGGGGACCACCACACTTGATTGCAAAGTCAGAATCTGCACAGAATCATAGATAAGAAACTGATGAATGAGTGAAATGGAGTACCAAATAACAGGAGACTGAATTCAGATAGAGCCTCATATTTCTTTAAGTAAAGAGCGATTTAGGTCGTTTAGATATGGTCAAAATAGTTTCAGACTTTAGTTCCTAAATTTTAAAAAGAGTAGTTTCGAATCCTGTATTCTGAAATATGATGAATTTCGTCTTTAATCCCGTAATTCATCTTAACTTGACCAAGGACAAGATTCACGATATGCTAGAAAATGAAAGGATTACACCACCATTTTTAAATGGTAAGGACTAAAACCAATTTAACCAAATACTGAGTGACGTAAAACACATTTTATCCTCTTTCTTTTCCATGTAATGAAAAAGGAAGACACAGAAATCCTTCAGTCACAGTAATCCAATAGTCAGGGATTTTGAATTAGTTCTAGATACGAAGGACTGATTTGACTGCTGAAATGAACTAACATTATTCCCGTATGTCCCTTAATAGTATTGCAGACAATATTCTTATACACTGGAGTGAACAATACCCATTAGTAATCCTTTAGGTCATCCTGATTTCACATTGAAATTAAGTTTGCTAGCATTTTGAGCCAGTAACCAACACTATGTCAATCCATTAATTCAGATGTTGCAAAATTGTTTCAAAAACAGATCCGAGTCCAAAAGAGGTTAAGAATTTCTTTTAAGCAGGTTATTCTAACAAGTCCAACAAATGTTAAGAATGAAAAATAATTAAATAATGGTGGTTAGCCCAGTGAAGAATCCATAATGTGTAAAGACAATGGATAGCAGCAAATTAAATTTTTATATTGTAGATAGAAATGACAAAATAGTTAGATTTTAGGGAAGGTGAAAACTGAAGGAAAAAAAATGATTTTCAACGGAAATGTTGCCAGATGTGAGGAGGAAATGGTATCAGGAGAGAGTAACAGAATGAACAGGGACAGTAAGGAATTAGAGAGGAGAAAAAAGCAATGATAAGAGAAAAAGAAAAGTGACTAAGGGATGGAAAATAATAGAGACAGAACAGATATTTGAATAATGGTTAGGTGGCTCAAGGCAAGAGGGCAGAGGCTGTATTCATTAAACCTTCTATTCCAGTAATTGTGTTTCTATTTTAGGGCACTAATTTTTCTTTGAAAAGGAGATTTCCTTGAATTCAAAATTGTTTTTAGTTTCAGTTTTGATTTATTTTTCTCCTTACTAAATGTTTCTGCAGTTTTCCACTGTAGTAGTTGAGTTTCTGCTTGTTAAGCATTAACTTTTCCTTGTAAAGGACGCTTATTCCTTCAATTTTATCTGATTTATAGTATTAAATTAAGTAACTAGGAGAATCTTATGAGAAGTAATTATTTGGATTGAAGAGTATTTGTTTCCTGAAAAGGGGCATACTATTAGTAGATACACGTGATGGTCAATTAACTCTGAAACATCAAAATTTACCCCATTGGAGTTCAAAATTTGGTTTATAATTATGATATAATTAATAGTAAAAAGGGCGAGGTAAGGACTTTACCTTTGCCCTAAGCTTGCCCTCTAAGATATCTATAATGGTAAACAATTTGTTTTTAGAAAGTATTTTCTTATCAGTTTTAGTGCCTCCCACGACTTACATATCACATGAAAAAAATTAGCTTAAAGTCATACTTACATCTTCCAGCACCTCGATTGCAAGGAAAATTTTTCTGGAGACAGTTGAGCCCATTTGGCAAGCCACTGCAAAGGAAAAGTTACCAAATAAAAGATTGGTCTACAAATGAATTTTCCGAGTCATATATAAATAGAAATCAGAGACTGTTAATCTCTTAAGATTTGAATGCTAACGCTTTTACTTAGACCCCAATACAAATGAGAACTACAACTTCAGGAGTCTTGTGAAAATATCTCCTAGGTTTAGAAAAATCAACCAAGCACGTTTAAAAACGTTTGAAGAGTGGTCACAATTTTGTATTTACTGAGCCGTTGTTTTGTTTAAGAGTTACAAAATGAGAATTAACTTTTGCAGAAATCCCTAAGTTAAACAAAAAAAAGTACAGCCTTAAAGATTATTCCGTTTAGTCACAAAAGGTCTTTATATTTAATCATAGAGATTATTCTGTACCAGAAACAAAAACTTAAAGATTGAATCCTTGCTTTGACTATCCAAATCATAAAGGAGGTTCGAAATCGAAAACTCTTGTAAACAATAGTTCTTCACTTTTATAATCTAGCGATGACAATCTACTTTGGAAATTAAATAAAGTAATTAATGAAAACAAAATCATATGAATCAATTAATCATTGTATCAAATACACATTACACAAGCTAACTTGTAACTAATAAAGCAATTAATAAACATATCAAATAAGCATGGCAAAAGATATTAGTGAAGAATATATGTAACCAAGGGCTAGAGAATTAGAAATAAATGGGGTACTGACAAAATCAACTACAATGAAATAAATTTTTGGAAGTTGTCAAATAAAATGTGTATCGGGTGATGGCAAGCAAGATACAGTACACTTATATGGAAAGGAAAATGTTTCAAATGGATTGGAAGATTGTAAAAATTAAATGGACGCAACTAGCATATGAATCTAGATTAAACTCTAAGAAACAGAATCCAAGCAAGATCATAATTCATATTATAGCCAAAAATAGGTGATACGTGGTATGTTTTAAAAGAACTATTAAAACAATCGTCATTAAAGAAAGTGTATAATAATCACCTGGTATCTGAACCATCATCTATTGACAAGTTGTTAGCAACTAAATTCCTGCATCTCAAACCCAAAAAATTATTGCAGTGAGTTTCAGAATACATACTCCCTCTCTCTCACACACATATATAGATAAGGGTCAAGTTACTCCAAGATCATCACCTTTTATTTTCTTGAAATCTAATAGTTATAATTAGTTACTCATTAACAACAAATGATGATGAGGGGTACCTCTCTTAGTGTCAAACTTAGAGAACACACAAGTAGGCACACATATATATATGTAAAGAGAGATAAACATAAAGCAAGTTTTCAATATATGATAATTTGAACAAAAATTTAGTTGAACATTGAAAGGTTTGAGGAGACATGAACAATAATGAATCACAGGAAGATAAGCCTTACCATAACTATGATATAAATGAGTTCAAATGAGTAAAAAAAATTATGTTATTAACTTGAATTGTATTTATATTTATTTTAATTTCTTTCAAATGTAGATTACTTTAGTAAATGTCTCTTCACTAAAGTAAATTTTAAATTTGCATTTGCTAACTCTTGCTATTCATTTAATCATTTTAGTGTTTGTGATTGTGTTTTTGACTATTAGTATATTTAGAGCTGTTAGCAAAGGCTAATCTTCTTCTCTACTATAGATAGCTATAAACATTATTCTTGTAACCATCTTTGCATTCAAGCTAATAAAATTCGATTCATTTAGTAATATTGTACTTGTTGGTTTATTTTAGATGGTATCTCGAGCCTTTTTTGAAGCCTTTTCTTCGAACATTTTAAGGTTTTCATCCTCTTTGAACCTTCGATATCCATGCCTTCAAAATCTCAATCCTCTATCTCTCAATCCTTATGAATGCCATGGTTGAGAAGTTCAATAATTCTAACTATCTTCACTAGAAGCAACATGTAGAAACAATGATCAATGTGTGAATTTGTAGGTGTTAGAAATCAGAAACACTAATCCCAACCCCTTGATTTTAGGATTTCCCACAACCAAATCTATATTTATTATACAATAAATGTATAATATTTATATAATCTTTCGCAAATTTTTAAGTCTTTATTTGGTATAATTGCTTCTAATTTAGTCTTTTAAAAAGAATTCCTAACCCCAATCCCTTAAGTTTAGGGAATCCTACAACCAAATATAGCAAATGTAGAATATTTGCATCCATATTTCGACAAAGATAACTCAGTTTTCTGAGTTTCATCCTCATATGTATCTTGTCAAATCTCAGGGATGAATAGAGTCCTTATTCAAGGAGTTGCTGGTGTAGATGGACTTTATTCATTTTACAACCACTATCTTCAAGATTCATCCTCTATTATTTGGTTTGATGGACTTTATGTTGATGACAGATGCTCTAATTCTGATGTAGCCATCTATCTTGGTCGAAATTTGATCTCTTGGTGGCCCAAAAAGCAAAAAGTTATTGCTCGTTCTAGCATTGAAATTTAGTACAGAAGTTTGGCTCACAACTCTAGAGAACTTACTTAGGTCTCTACTTTGCACATTGAGTTGCATATTCCTTTTACTATTTTTAGGAATTATCTAAATAAAATTGAAAAAATATTAATTTAAACCACATTATGATGATAATGTATTATGTAACTCAACACAGAATATTACAAAAGGGTAAATGAAAAAACAAAAATTTTGTAAAAATAATGATTCAAGATAGTGGGTTGTTAAATTATCAAATATAAATAAAATCAAAATTGATCCAGATAATATCAAATAAAATCATAGGATATATGACTTATAAAAGGATTGGAATTTGGATATGTATAACATCTCATAAGACTACAATATGATCTACTTCTCACAATATTGGATACGTATACCATCCCAAAATCTAAGAATATTGTTGAAATTGTAATGAGTGGATCATATAGTAGGAAGAGAATGATTGTTTATTGAAAAATCCCTCTATCTTTGGACCCATGTTCATATGTAATACAATAAACAAAATGAATACAAGAATGATATGTTCAACTACCTCGGCCTGTTTTCTAACAATTCTTAATTACTTAACTAAGTCTCCTCTGTTTATTACTCATTTCAATCCTCTTTAGTAGCCTGGTAGACCATTATGTCATCCAATCCAAACGACTCCTCTATCTTTCTAACTTAGACCCATTTTGTAGGGCGCTTGCTAACAAATTGATATGTAAAAGGAGAGAAAAAAGAATCGCACTACTTACAGTTGTAAATTTGCTTCGTTCACCCAGGAGGGGAGGCTACCTGATAGATCATTGTATGACAAGTCTCTGCAAGCATGTTAAGTCAAACCAAATCAAGGATAATACTTGAGGAATGATGGTTTCAATTGAAAAGAGTGTAGCCAAAATAGGCTAACTAACATTCATATGAGTTGACAAACTATGTGTGGTACAAGTACACTAAATATTTATTGAACATGTAGAAATCAATGTTACACAAATACGTACAACGCTAACACAAATACGAACAATACCCATGGGAAAAATTACGTATCAACAAGTATGATAAGATAAAGTAAAACACTAAAAAAAATTATGTAAATTGTAAATCATCTCAAGAAAACATGGTATAAACAAATAAAGCCACTGCAAGCATCATTAAAAAAAAATTATATGTTGAGCAATTCCACGAGCGAGAAAAGTGGAGAAAGTCGAATAAACATCACCAGAGATGTGGTTGGCTTTTCTTTTTCAGCATTAGTATTTAGTCATTATATACTTGATAGATACTACAATTTAGCCAATACATATGATTACCCACACATATCAGTAAACGATTTGAAAAAAATAAAATAAAATAAAACTACATGATGTATGCTTATAGTCTCCTATGATGTCCTAGGAATACAGATACATATGTAACAGCACATAACATCCATTTTAAAGAATCCAAGTTGTATTAAAACAATTACTACATGTGGCACATACTTAAAATAAATACAAAGAGAAAATTGACATGTTACAACATGGAAAAGCATACGCTATTTTGCCTCTCAGTATGATAATACATTTTTTTGCTCATTTTAATCTTTAAACTTGTAGGACAAAGTTCCAATTAATCTCTTTTATATTCAGATGGTGCAATTTTTGAAAATTAAAATAGCAATTAAGTGTAAAGCTAAAAATTTTGGGCAGAACACTGGGAATCCAATCCAACTATGGGTCATAAGCCGACAATGCCAGATGATTTAAAATCACCAACTAAGCTTCTTGAATTCATCAAATTATCCTTGATTGCATGTGCACAAAAATACCTTATTGGTCAGTAACTGGGTTTGGGGAGTTTAAGGAATCGTGTTTGTGAGGTTCAAAGCACATCCAAGAGATAGTTTAGGAGCACCTTGGATTTCCCTAGTATTTTGAATGGTAAAGTAACGAATTTCATCCTCCATAATTCGAATAATTCAATCTTACTCACATATATTGAAGTGATGACCTTTTCTGCGTGGGAAGGGTGCCATTTAGTTTATTATTTCCAAGAAACCTGCAATTTGATGAAAAAGACCAAAACGTCCTTTAAACTATGTACAAAGCGTATCAACAAATGAGTATGCAATTTCTTAGAAATGCAATATTACAAGGTAGAGAGCGAACTCAAGTTGAAAATTGATCCCGGAATTTGTCCTTCGATGTTATTGAAGCTTAAATCCCTGTAATAACCAGCATAAATATATAATTTTCTTCATTTGAGAAAGGATAAAACTATAAGACAAGATACCTGTTTTCTCTTTACCAAATAAAGGAAAGAAAATGTCCAATTATGTTATTCCTAAGATAAATTAGTAGGAAAGTCGTATCTTTCTATCACACAACAACGTAAATTACGAAGAAAAAAAAAATAAATGAACACAAGTCAGTAATTAACACGTTGAGTACTACTTATTTTAAGATATCCCTCGCATAACCAGCCAGTAATCAAATTGGATACATGTGGAATAGCCACAAAGAATTAACTAATTTGTTGCTTTCTAGTTAACACCTTTTACATAATTTCATTTGAATATAGTTTGACACAAACAGGTGATACTCACAGCTGGGTCAAATTGTGCAACTCTCCAATGGAGGATGGAATCGAACCAGAAATATTGTTATTCCTCAATTCTCTGCAACAATTGTAACATAAGTAAAAACATTAAGTCTGCAAGAGTGATTTATGAACATTAGCAAAGTTGGAGCTTACAAGGTAATCAAAGATTTCATGTTCCGTACAAATTCCAGTGAGGAGCTCCCATTAGATAAACCACTTATCCTCCTACATTTATATCATACATAATTATTAGGTTTCATCAATCAATAATAACCATACATGAAACTAGTGGTGGTACTCACAATTCTGTTAAAGAAGTCAAGTTGGAAAGTGATGAGGGTATTGAGCCATTAAAAGAATTTCCTTGAAACCTCCTATAAAATCATACAATAATTCACCAAAACAGTCAGCAGACACTTTTGGAACAGAATGCGAAAGTAACCATAAAAGGGAAAATTCCTTGGTAATAGAATATCAAGACAGACAATAATTCACAAGAATTGTTAGTACAAACTTCTGGAACAGAAAATGAAAGTAGCCATAAAAAGAAAATTTTCTGGAACAGAATACCAAAACACAAAATTCAGAAAAAATGTCAGTACACACTTTTGGAATAGAATATGATAGTAACCATAAAAAGAAAATTTTAATTCCACATCCAATATAATTTATTTTATCAAAAAGTGTTCCACCTACGTAATTCAAATTAAGAAGGAAAACAGAGTTAACTGGTAATGTTGTCTTACAAGACTTGAAGCCTAGTCCAATTCCCTATGAAGTCTGGTATGTTGCCTGTGAGTTCCGTGTCTGAAGCATATCTGAAATGAAAAGAAAAAACTTTATTGTTGTAGAAGGTTTTCTTTCTTTAGGCACATCTAAGTGGGAATATCTTACACTGTTGTCAAACTCGTAAGGTCTGCAAATGAGGACGGAATTGGACCACTATTTCCTGAACTATCAAAATAGCTGCAAGGGAATATTGTGAATTAATATTCTCATGTGCTCACAACAAAGGTATGCAACTGCGTAAAAGTGTAATTTTGAAAAATGACCCCATACTTTGCATTATTGAGAACCGACCAACTCATTATTCACTACAATGTATGCTTATGATAAGTCTAATCGATGACTATGGACAATAATAAGCAATTGTTTGTAACATGTATTTAGTAACCAAAATACTGTATTGTAGTTTCCAGAGATATTGTTGCTGTTTGCAGACACAAACTATATTTGAAAGAGTAGTCATGCATCCATCTCTATGGCTATATTCTACACAAGGATATAGAAACTTACATAGGGGGGCAGGATTCACTACCATTAGAATTAGAAAGAATTTACTGATGTTGGAATACAAATATTTGAGAAGCAAAACGCAACGATGGATGCATTGGGGGCATGTGCCCAACCATTACAAATATAAACTGGCTGTGTATATATAACATGCAGAAGTTTCACTTTTGCCACTAAACTTCTAATAGAAGAAAACATTTTGCTAGGTGATAATATTTTAGTATACAAAAGGAAACAATAAATGAGTAAAGTCAATAGATATGTATGTAAAAATATGTAAAATAGCAACCCTATATGACCCAAACTTGATTAAAAAAATAATAATACAAATAGAATCTAAGACTGCAGAAATACTTACAGCTGTTCTAACTTTGTGAGTTTCCCAAGTTCAGCTGGGAGCGGTCCTGAGAACTTGTTTGACCCAAAAGCCCTACAAATTTAACAAATAATAAATCTCACTAGTGCCATCAAGAGAAATTTCTCATGCGCACCATCGTGTATCCAAAACAGAACAATATTGGTTTAATTAAAGAGAACAATGCTTTCGAGGGAGCAAATTCTTATGAAAAACATTGAATTGCCTTTTATCCATTTAGGTACTCATAACTAATACTGTGTCTGAAGGAAAAAAATATTTTCAAACCAAAATTTTCTATGTGGATTTCTATGAATTCAGGACTCAATTTTTGTACACTATATATTTTCTCTTAATCAAACTAATCATTTATAGTCTCATCCCTTGTCTATTAGACACTTCATACTCATTACTAGAGGAAACAAAATCCAGTTATGATAAGATCAATCACAAGAGCAGAATATCTTTTTTGTATGTGTATATGTCATTCTACTTTAAAGGCCCAAATAGGCATTGGCCTACATCAGAACATTTGGGTCCATCTCACTTTCACACCATTAATTAAACTTTTAACTAGCACCCAAGACTCAATGTGTGTTTGGTTTGCCCCTTGGAGTCTCAGATTCATGTTCCAGATGTTAAAAGTGAAAGTTGTTCAAAGCAGTTTCAACTTAGAAGTGTATTATGGATCCGCATTTGAATTGATCCAACGCGAAACCAACATGCACTCGTTTTACAAGAGACAATACTATGACTTAGGCACAAGGAGGGAACTTCACCAAAATACTAATTCATTATGTGGGATAACCCCATCGCTTAAATACCACTTTATTTTCTATCAAATGTAAGACTCATAACCTACACCAAATATTTTTGGTGACCACTTGATACTGAAAAATCAGCCCATTGGCAATTTCATAAGCATAGGAAGAAAAGTTCAAAGTAAACAACATACATTGATATTAACTCTGTAAGATTTCCCAATTCCTTTGGAAGCTCCCCTGATAAATTATTGATTCCAAGGCTCCTAACAAAGAGCAAACTTAACTGTTAGAAGTTATGTGTCACAACATTAAATTGATAGAATATTATGAACTCAAATTGGGTCGAATTGTCTTACAAGTATTGCATACGAGTTAGATTTCCAATTGCTGGAGGTAGAGAACCCGTCAAGTAATTTTGCCCAATATTTCTGCTTGCAATGTGATGGAACTTAGTACAGCAAAAAAGCATGTAATTCTTGCTTGAGAACAGCAAATCAAAAACTAAAAATGCATCAAAATATTTTTACATTCTCACTCAATCATAACTTCTAACATGTATGGTAGATTTGTAACTTTCATAATAGCTACCCTAAAAATCATAAACGAAATTATTTTTTATTGGTTGGCAGACGCATTGATAGTGCCCAAAAATTAAATTTCCAGTAACCTATATCAATATACCAATTTTGATCATTGTTTTTGATACACACTATGTTTTTTTTACAATTTTACTCTCATCATAACTGTTTTTCTATTGTGATAAGGGATATTATGTAGTAGTAACCATTTATTATGGAACAAAATGTGAACCCACATGAACGAGTGCCTGAGCTTCCTCTGGTAATAATAATAATAAAGCATGTGCAGAACTTATTCTAACGTAGTTAATGAGGTAGAAAGCATACAAATTGGTGAGATAGGTGAGAGTCCATAGCTCTTCTGGAATTTCACCAACCACGTTCAGTGCATAGACCCTCCTGTGCCATTGAAAGCATAAAAACCCAAAAATAAGTGAAAATTATATTGCTTAGAGAAACAGTAAGTAAGCTTCCAAATTCAAATTTTATCTGAAAAATTGAAAATGTAAAATTGAGAGAGATACAGTGCTGTGATGTGGCAAGTAGTTCCACTGTCATAGGAACAGTCACATCTGATGAATGGATTGTAAGATTCAGGGGTGGAGGTACTATCAATGGCTCTTCCACTGCACACTTCACCGCTTATATTCCATAAACTTGTATCTGCCGATATACCCCATTTGCTGAAGATTGAATTTACAGTTCTTGCTGCATTCAGAACTTCACTTTTTCAGGGAAATGCACTCAGTTTAAAATTGGAAAGAAACCAACTGAAAAAATCAAAACTTTTTTGGTATATAAACTCATCTCTTAGACAATTGCTTCCTGCACCCCTCAATTTGAACCTACATCTCATAATTTTTTAAATGACTATTTTACCCTTTTATAAAAATTTTTCATAACACACTTCTTGAGGCTAATGAAATATATTTTGAATACGTTTTTTACAATTAGGATAAAATTTAAAGAATAATATTTCTAAAATAAAATTTCTGAAATGTAAGTTTTTTAAAATAAACTTTTCAGAATGTATATAATAGTTTATAGGATACGTTTTTTAAAATGATTTTTCCAGAATAAATTTTCTGAAATTCAGAATAAGCTTTCTGAAATTAAGAAAGAGTTTTTCAGAATAAGCATTTTTTATAATATTCTTTTTTTCCTTATTTTTTTTTTTTTAATAATGATGATGCTGCAGTGGCGATAGTAGTGACAATAATAATAATAATGGGATGTAATAAAAGAAAAGCAGACGGGATAATTCAGTTATTGCACTCTGTGGAGGTGCAGATTAAAAATAGAGCTGCAAGAAGTAATTGTCTATCAGTTATTAGGTAGCTTTTTTTGACCATGTCAAACATAGACTTAAACCAAAGTTAATATACTAATTTGTTTCAGGATAATTGGATTTAGATTTTTTTTTCATTTTTAAAAAGCGTGACATTTTAAAATATAAATATAAAAAATATTATTCTTATATTATTAAATAACGATAAAATTATTTAAGTGAAATGAGAATTTTTTTTTTATCTAGTATAAATAATTAAATGAAGTGATATCTTTAAAAATAAGAATGAAGTTTTAGAATAACTTCTAATAAGACATATTATGTGAATTTGATATATTATGTCAAAATCTAAATAATAATAATAATAATACTAATAATAATACGAGCTTAATAAAAGTATGAAAAAAAAATATTAAAATAAGAGGAAATAAGTTAGGCGACTCGTTGAAAACAAAAGTTTTTTATAAAAAAATCTCCAACAATATTCTTACTCAAATTCTAAGAAGGTATGAATTAAAAAATGAAGAGTCAAAACTCAAAGATATATAAAATACGGGTTGGGAATAAGATAGTGACAGAGACTCTATCTGGTTTTTGGGAGGTACAACTACTAATTAAAAAGTTAATAATGAAAAACATATAAATATTAAATACCATATCATAGAGCAAAAACTGCAAATTGGTTAACAGAATAAAGTGTTGCAGAACCATGCCAAACATACTTATCTGGACTGTACCAATAATTTCCTTTTTCTCTGTCAAATTATTCATTAAACACAAAAACAAATAGCACCAAACAAATTATTCACTAAATGCTCTTTTCACCCTTTTTAAATTCTTTAGTTAACTTTGTTTATGGTTAGTTTCTAACATGTTCAGATTCAGAGATTAGTGAAATGAATTCAGTTTTAATAAAGGTTTTCCACAGAGGGAAAAACTGTGTCTTCTCCATTTTTTAGTGACTTGAAGCTAAATAAAAGAAAATATGAAGAGAAATTGATAAAAAAAAATATAAAAATAAATGTATATCAATGACATGGGTTATATTCAACACTAAATTTATCAATAAAGTGTTAGTTCAAGTGATCTATGGAGTAAAGGTTGGAACTAAAAAACATAATTAGAATTAAAGATTCTATTAAATACCATCAACCTAGTTTTTCAGAAGACATTAACCTCTGACATCATCTCAATTGATCAACACAGTTGACGGATCATGAACATGGTTGAATCCCAAGTAAAAAGTTTTCCTTTTTTGAAAATTTCTCTATTGAATTTCCCAACAAGAAAACCACTTTGCATGAACTTCTTCAAAAGAAAAAACCTGTTCTAGAAAGGAAAAAAGAAAGCACTTACCTTCAGAAGGGTCAGTGGTGGCGTTTGTAGATTGAGCTTGTGCAAAGCTAACAAAACAACAGAACAATACAGCAACAAGTGCAAAAGCCAAACCATGTGACATCCATCCCATGATACGAGGAACTCGATCACCCAGAAAAACAATCTTTGAAAAAAGTGTTGAAGTGGTTTCAAACTTGATGGATGATCCTCACAGATTGATGAGAACGTTGGTATTTGGTGAGCAATCGCAGTGTTAGGGAGAAAAATTGGAACCCTACTTTATGTCATAAGACTTATGTGCAAAAAGAGAGGCAAAAATGGCGTCTCTGACCACAATTTTCAGCAGGTGTATAACTATGGTGATTTGCTTGAACCATGTCAAAGCTTACGTCAGGTTCTGTCATGGCACACCAAATGGCCCACGTGAAGCTTCCATTGTCAACATGATCAACTAGGTTATCTACCAATAAATAAAAGTTATTTGGCCACCACCTTCTATTATTTTGAGCTAACTTGCAAATTATGGACACACCATGTAATGTTACACTACCATATTCTTTTTTTAGTTTTACCCTTAAAAAAACTTTAGAATTTATCATGTTGGTCATATAAATTATGCATATATGATTGTGTATTTTTTTAATTAAATTATGAATATATGACTTTCGAGATTTTCTTATGGAGAAATACTTTTTTTTATTTATTTTTAGTTTAATTATGATGACATTAAAAGTGTAATGCTATAAGAATTAAGTTGTTTCTAATGTAAATTAGTTGTTGATATTATATTTAGAACTCTAATAATATGAAAAATAAAATTGGAGTACTTAATCTAGATTCATTAATTTTAAGTTAAAATTTATTGAGAGACTATAAATATATTAAGTCTAGGGTAGGTATTTTCTTTTACTATTTATACATTTTATTACTTTTCTAAGATCTAAACTAAAGACATATGACTGTCTTTGCTTGTGCATAGTCCTTTTTTAGCACATGTGATAACTTTATATTAATGGAAATAATAATGTTTTTGGTTATATTTAAATTGCAAAGTTTGTTTATTTTAAAATTAGTATTTTGTTTAAATAGCTAAACTCTATCCATTTTTGTGTAGAATTAAGTAATTGTTTAAAGAAATTGTTTCCTTCAAAAATACTTATTTAAAGTTAAACATTCCCATAAATTAACTAATCCAACAGGGAAAAGACTTGGCATTGCAATTTGCAAACGTGATTATTTGCAATGTGTAAAAAATTACTACTTTTTGGCTGCGTTAATTTGGAAAATGTTGAATGTTATTGTCAAAGGGGTGAGCAATAGGGCCCTATGCTTTATATATATATTAACAATAATATAATAAAAATAATTGAACCATATTCATTTTTCTTTATGTTATATGATGGAACCGTGTTTGTTTGTGGCCGCCTATACGGTAACGTTTTATGACTCTGAATTCAGAAGTTGAATATTCACCCTAGGGGGCTATCCTTGTACACAAATAAATTCTTTCTCCACAGGTTGTGTATGAGTTCGCATAATTCTAAATTTGTTTTATATATGTTTAGCGTTGACCTAATAATCTATTACAATTGAATTCTAGTTGGGTCTCAAGAAGCATGGAAAAGTTTATTAAAAAGTAAACAAATTGTTTGATTTTATTTAATTGATTTTTTCAAATAAAATATTATACTAAAAATAGTTTAGGAGGGGTGGTTGGAGTCGGTAGTGGGAGGTTGCTAAACGTTTGAGTCCGTTTTAATAGTCCATATACATTGTGCAACCTGCATTAATTTTTTTAAAATTTTTATTATATTGTTGTGTAATATTATTTATGTGTTTAATATTAATAAATATTTTTATTTATTATTTTATTAATATCATAAATTTATACTTTATTTTATGGTAAACAATTTTTTCACAATGTTTTTTCATTTACTATGATAGTAAATTATTACTTTTTATATTTTTTAATTATTATATTTTTACTAAATTATTGTTTTTATGATATATTCAAACTAGAGATTAAAAACTATAAAATACATTTTAGATTTTCTTTTTCTTCAACTTTTTTAACTTATTTAGCCATTTCCAAATCTACAATAGTGCCTATACGTATTAATCACAACCCATCTCAACCCGTCTTTTTTAAGTCAAATGCGTGGTGAGCCAAATTGCACATGTTTTATTTAAGTACTTATGATTTTTTTTCATTCTTTGTGATCGTTTAATTGTTGGATTAATTTGAGATCACATTAAATGAAACTTCCTAGGTCGAGTAAGATTGTAATACTTAGGAGGGATCATAGTGAAGCTTTTTAGACCGGTTAAATTTGTTATTACACGGGAAAGAATTACTATCAGTACAAGAAAAAAGCTATTTAGAGACCAATATTTAGCTACCAAATAAAATAGTTACTAATTGTGACTAAAATAGTCACCAAATCAGATTTTGGTTGCTAAATAACTACAAAATATAAGTAATGATTGAATTTAGTGACCAATTAAGTCAAATAATTGGTATCTAACATTAGTTACCAAGTTTTAGTGACCTATGTCATTAGATTCTAAATTGGTATTAGTCACTAAAATCTTGGTAGCTAATGTTAGATACCAATTATTTCACTTAATTGGTCACTAAATTCAATTATTATTTCTATTTTATAGTTTTTTAGCAACCAAAATCTATTTTGATGACTATTTTGGTCACAATTAGTAATCATTTTATTTGGTAGCTAAAAATTGATCTCTAAGTGATTTTTTTCTTGTAGTGTCTGAGGCTTCCTAAACTGAGATAATTGCAAGTATGAAAGACTTAGATGTGATGAAGACAATTTTTATTAATGTATCTCCGTAAAATCTTCTTGATGAAAATAATTCTTAAAGAAAAATAAGTGAGATAGAAAAGAGTATAGTATACTATTAACTTAATTAAAATAGAATTTAAGATGTGTCTGTTCTATTCTTTGGTATCAACTTTCTCAAAAGGTATTTCAACAGTCATGCTTTATTCTAGACTTCGTTATTGATTCAAAACAAGTTTTTCCAGTTTGATGACAACTTTTATTCAGTCTTTTCTGGGTTCACTTCTCATTCTCCACAGAAGGTTTCCTTGATGGACCTTTTCAATCACACGTTAGAGTTATATTTTCTTTTTTTATATGCTCGGACTTTACAAGCTTCTTCAATACCTGGGATTTATCTCTTAATTCATTGATATCTTTTTACCCATATTTAAAATGAATGAAAAACAAGTTACCTACATATATGTGATAAGAGGGTATCAAGTGAAAATTTTAGCAAAGTAAAGAAGTGAAAGAGAAAGAGAGAGGTAAAGAAGGGATATAGAAAATTTCAGACAAACACTTTTACTCTAATTTTAACGTGTCAACTATAATTACTAAGAAAAGAGAAGAAGACATAAATAATCTTATTTATTTTTAAAATTATAATTACCTTTATTTAGTGAGGTGTCTCTAATCTCATTATATTTATTTGTTAGTCTTACAATTATCTTTCCTCACTGATAACATCATTATATTTGGTTATTTGTTAATGTTATAAATATCTTTGTTCAATGAGGTGTTTTTAACCTTATTTATTTATTGATCTTATCACTATCATGGTTTAGTGAGATGTTATTAACCTTATTATATTTATTTTATTTATTAATCTTACCATTATCTTTACTCAGTAAGGTGTTTTTAATCTCATTATATTTATTTACTATTAATCTCATTATATTTATTTAATAATTTATTTTGTAACTATCTTTACTTATAAGGTGTCTTCGACCTCGTATTATTTATTTAATTATTAATCTTCCAATTATATTTACTTATTAAGGTAATTTTAACCTCATTTTATTTATTTATTTTTTCTAATTATATTTGCTTAGAGAGCTATCCCTAACTTCAATAATTTATTTTTAATAATTATTATTATTTGATGGATTTCATCTAATCCATCTTACTTAAACTTTTCTTGTTATTTAATTTATAAATATATATTTATATATTTATTTCTTAATGTTAATATTTATTTATTTTTTGTTGTAAATAAATATTTTTCTCTTCTCATCGCTTTTCTTAATTTTATACTTTCTTGTACAAAATAATAATAGAAAATGATTCGATGAAAGTGTAGTTAGAGATTTGACTTTAGAGATTCAAATGAGTAAATATTACTCAAGATTAGATTAAACAATCTCACGTTATTATATTAACATGATTAGATTAAATAATCCTGTGTTATGTTAATCATGATATAACTTGTTTATCTTAACTAATCACTACAAACTTAAATAAAATATCTTGATGAAATTGTAAACGTGATTGTGTGTTTTACATTTTGTTTGTGCCCATTTCTTTATTTTTGTGTAAATATAAGAATATTTTGACATCCATCGAAAATCAAAGTACATCCCTTAATGGAACATATGGTGATTAGGGCACATTTAGGCCTTTTTGCAGAATTTCGTACAGGTGTAGACTCATAAAAACTACTATAAATAGGACGATACTCTTAGGTAAAAACACTTCGCATATATAAATAGTAACCCTAAATTGACCTGAGAATTTGAGTGTTTGCAAGTACTCTATGTCGAGACCAAGACCTACAACCGAGATCAAGGCAAATTCAATAAAGGCTTACGACTAAATCTGACCTAGATGCTAGAGTTGAAGTTGGTGGTCTTATAGGACATTTTGGCTTTGTAAGAACATTTTAGTGTCCATTGTCGGCTCGAGTACATCCCTTAATGGACCATATGGTGACTACACGAAATATGAACGATAGACATCAACACGACGAATCCATAAACAACCACATCGATCAGATACAAATATTTATGGAGCTACAAAGAGAAATTGAGACCCTCAAAAGAAAGAACACAAAAGAAATAAATGTCCACTGATCTAAAAATGCGAGATTGTGACAAAATCTTAAAAGGAGTGGGACCATACCCTTGCAAGCTGAAATCAAGCACAACAATCCAATTGGTTTAAATGCGCCATCTGTCCCAAAAACTTGAGAGGCTAACAACCCCCATGATGCCCACACTACAAAAAAGTTTGATTTTAATGGGATTTATTACATGGGGTTATAATAACCTCTGCTAATAAATACATTTCTATGGGTTTCGTTAACCCCTGATACCTATCTACGTTCTTTAAAAGCTTCTAAAATTTTTCATCTTATTTTTCAAAATTCATCGATCTTTCATTATGTTCTTTAATTGGTCAATCTCGATCTTTGGTCTCTACTAACACTTTTGGTGCATCCACCTATCAACACCCTTTCACAAAAGTGATAATGGAAACTGCTCTTCGACCTAATTGGAAAAGTCCAATCCTAGATAAATACCTTGACATACGTTGGGTTTCAAAACGTTCTTACAAACGTTCTTACAAGGCCAAAATACCTATAGGACCACTAGCTTCAACTCCAACAGTTAGGTTGTTTCTGGTCGCAAGCCTATATTGAATCTATCTTGATTTCGGTTGTAAGTCTTGGTTTCGATGTAGAGTACCTACAGACACTTCAACGCTCAAGTCGATGTATGGTTACTGTTTATATATGTGGCTATAAGCAATCATTTTTAAGGTGTTTTTACCTAGGAGTACCTCTCTATTTATACTATTTTTCATGGACTCATACCTTTATGGGATTCTACAAGAGGCTCAAATATTCCCTAATCACAATTTTAAGATACATTTAAGTATAATATGATTGCTTAATTATATTTAATTATTTAAATGGTATATGTTAGTTAAACATGTCAACATTGTGGCACGTATATATCTCGACTAAGAATAACATAACTCATTCATCTAGAAGTAATTGATCAAATGATTTCAATTATTTTAGGTTGACTGATATATTCTTAGATTCTGAATGATACAAAATTTCCGTCATAAAAAAAGTTAAATAAATATAAAAAAAAGTTAAATAAATATCACAAAAATAAATTATGAATGGGAGATCACATATTACAAAGATCATATATGGATTAAACACAATTATAAAAATGGCAAAGGAAATTCAAATGTTATCAAGAATACAAAAAGTGAAAATGAAAAAAAAAAAAAAAAAAAAAAAAAAAGTAAAAAAAAAAAAAAAAAAAAAAAACAATACAACTTTGTTTAAATATCAAGAACACAAATTCTCTCACGTGAAACAATTTATCCTAATCTTAATGCCATATCCATTTAATAACTTAGCATAAAAAGGAAACAAAAATGTCTAAATGATTCGTAAATAATTGATCATTAAAGCGGTACTAAAAAAACAAGTTAATACATTAAAAAGAATCTAATAACTACATCTCAGTTAATAATTCTGGTACTTAAATATCTTCTTTAAAATTTTATTTCTTTGTAATTCATAACTCAATACAAAGTTTCATCTTTTTGTTTAAATATCATCTTTTAAATAATTTCATTAAACATTTTTTTTGTGGTGTCATGCTCCAAGACTGAACTCGATGACATTCGTTTGGTTATCAGTCAATTTGAAAAAAGTTGATGTTAATTCTATTAAGTTGATAAATTATTAGATTTTTGGTCTCAAAAAAGTCTGAAATTGGGAGTTACGTGGTGTTATATCGATTGCCTCCAATCAATTGATCTGTTAAAAGTTAATATGTTAATCCTATCTGTTAAGTAAAATATTGTTGATATTAAAAGAGATATCTAGTAATAAATATAACGAAGAAAGTATGCAAATACATGTGTTATACATCGTAATAAGGAAAAAGAAATAAAAAAAGTTAGGTTAAAAGAACATCCATAAAATAGTTAAAATTCTCATATTCCCTTGTGAGAACACTTTCGAATAAGATACCAAATTAAAATCAAGTATCACAATTATATATGAAATAAAATTAATGATAAGTGTTGGTATTCATTTCGGATGGTGTAGGTACGATTAGTAAATAAGTCACTATTTTTACCTATTTAACAGTACAATTTAAAATTAAATAAATATTTTCAGTAAAATACAATATAATTAAATTTTAAAATATTTACATTATTAATGTTGTCTAATCGGCAAGACTTGGTTATTGTAGGTGTCGCTGGAGTCTTTGTCTTGTTACCTGTTCTTGGTTTTTGTTATTTAGTCTTCTTTGTATTACGTGAACTATGTTGATATTAAGTTCAGACTAAATTTACGTAAGAGAAATATCATTATTTATCTTTGATCTCGTTTAATATTAATATATATTATTATTTTATAAATATATAATATTTTATTAATAAAATACAGTGTAAAATGAAAATATAATATAAACAATGGTATTAAATTAGTATTTTCTATATAAAGGTAACTCATTCATGTACAAGTTAAGACATTTAATAGATTAAGTTTTTTTTATGATTATAATTTAACTGAAGAAAAGTGAGTTACTGATATTATCATATGAATGTAACAATTAGTACTTTTTTTTAGTACAATACATTATACTAAAAATTAATATTGATCTTACGTTGTGTTTAAGATCTCAAATAATATTAATTATTATTTTTAGCACAAGCAGGGGATCTTACTAAAATTATGATATGAAAAGCAACAAGCTCACTAATTTATGTTATAAATTTAATAAAGAAAATATCGTATTCATAATAAATAAAACTTTCGATATTATTACTCAAAGATAATAGTTTTTTTTTTAATTTTTTCTTCTCAATAGTTTATTAATTTAAATGCAAAAAACAACTGCAATAAATGATGTCAGACCTTTTTTATTTTGCTATTAAACCATTTAGAAAAGTCAAACGAATTAAATAATCTCAAAATTAGGTACTTTTAATCTTAGTGTTTACATAAGAACATATTTCTAGGAATACTCAGTCGTATTTATAATTCATTGATGAAATGATTTATTAATTGCACTAATTATATTAATTATTTTTATTTATTTTTAAATCATGGTTAACTATATATAATTTGAACAGAAACTTTTTATGAGCATTGAATAAAGTTGAGTAGATATTGAATATAGTTTTTAGACTAAAATAGGTTAGTTTTCATAAAATGATTTTATTTTGATTTTGTTTTCTGTATATGTCCTGTTTGGTCTCTTTAAAATTGAAAAAAATTAAAATCATTTTTTAACGTCTCTTTCATAAAATGATTTTATTTGATTTTGTTTTCTGAATATGTCCTGTTTGGTCTCTTTAAAATTGAAAAAAATTAAAATCATTTCGCGTGGTAGTGATTGATGCTTGTTTTCTTAACCTTGAAAATTAAAACTCATTCCACTTCTGAAAGAAATGTCAGAAGTCAATTTGGGGCATCTTTATAAGAAAAATTGGGATGTACTTTTAGTCTTCAAGAAGATGGTAATCGATAAACAAAGGGAGAGAATGGTCACAACAAAAAGATAACCATGACATTGATATAAATTATTTCTCATAAAAAAATAATAATTAATATGGTTGGAGATTTTGATATAAAGCAATAATTAAAAAGTAATTAGAATGTTACATTTATCATTTAATATATTTTGAAATTTAATTTAAATACCTAAAAAGTGTAAACAGCTACTTTTACATTATTAAAACAATAAGTTGTAATATATATGGTATTATTGTATTTCTTGTAATAACTATTTTAAAAAATACATCGAAGTTGTTGTAAACAAATTATATCCAAGTTAATTTATGATCAATTAACCATTCTTGAAAATCAAACTAAGTTTTATTTATCATTCATAATGTAAAAGATACAATATTTTGATTTTTCTATCATCAATTTTATCTCATATAGCTAACATTATCCTATGAGATATTCTTTTTAATTTAATATTTAATGATCACATGACGATTTTGTTTTAAGAAAATGCTTTAATTTATTAAAAAAGAAAGATGATTATAAATTTAATCTGTTTTAAACTTTAAAGACCATTTATCTTATTTATCATCCGGAAGAGTAAATAAGTGGTTGAAACATAAAAGTTCGTAAAGTGAGAATAACATCATTGGACTAGGAAATGAATGCCTCCATGTGCAATCAACGAAGAAATAAATTTCTTGATAAGTAGGGTAATGTGTTTAATATCTCTTCCACTAAGAAAAAAATTTGTATCCATGCCTCTTAGAATAAAACAAAATTCTTGACAAGTAGGGTCGTGTGTTCATTTTATCTTGTTTACGTAAGTTTTTTAGAAGACTAATTATTATTATATAAAATTTTAAATATTTATAATGAAATATAGCGTTTGGGAAAATATTTTTAAAAATTATTCAATTTTAAAAATTGATTAAAATAATTTTATAATTGTAACAAAATTTATATTTTTTCAATAATATTTAAAATTTTCGTGTTTCTATTCTCTCTTTTTTATATCTCTTATAGGCAAACAATAAACAACAAAACAAAAGTAAAGTAGAGGGAGTATAGTAGATACTTAGGAGTGACTTTATATACTCATTGTAAGTTAGAAGTGGTAGAGAAAATACTTGCAATTAGTTGATTGATCAGTGAGACCTTTTGCTTTTAGGATTTGAAATTTAAATGTAGCTTAGGATTAAGGTAAACTAATATAAAAATAAAATATTCCTTGTTACTTATTATTACATGTGCTTTTGTATTCTTGGTCATCATAAAACAGTACCAAAAGAAATTGTGAACTTCTTTATAAAACCATTAGGACCTACTACCAACTTCTAATATACTTATTTGCGAAAATCATTTTAAGGCAACTTTAAACTCTATTCAACACCCCTTAAAGCTAACATTTATTTGAAACCTTTACGTGCATAGTAAAAATGGCTTCAAGGTCTTAGGTCATAGTAAGTCTCTACAATAAGAAGTTCATATTTCATATATTCTTTGTTGAGAGCAAACCTTGTAACCATAACAACTTTTATCGTATAGTCTAGAGAGACTTTGTATACTTGGTTTGGAAAGTCATTATATACTCGGTATTTAATATCAAGTGATGATTAATACATATATATCCTAGAGAAACCTCTCGTATTTAGGTGGAGAGGAGTTATGTACTCAGATAACTAGGGGTTGTTTTATGTATTTGTTGTAACCCAAAAATGACAATCACAAAATTAAGAGAAGTGGATACTATGACGTTCCTTTTCTAAAATATAAAGTATTAAAGATTTTGTTAAAGTATTATACCATTCCTCAAAAATATATCAGAAAAGAAATATCACGAATCTAAAAGACGAAGTGAATTGCAGCGAAAATGGAAAGATAGAAGAATCTTCGTCTACTAGATCCATAAAACACTAATCATAACCTTGACAAAAATGAAATCAAGGAGATAAAATAATACCATGGTATGTCAAATATGGTGAAGACCCAAACATCTATCAAACGATCCTTAGTAGATCAAGCAAGGTACTTAATGAAGAAAAGTTAAGAATGAAAAGTTCAACTGAAGTCGTACAAATAAATAGCTCAATTGATAGACGAAAAGTTAGTTGAACAAGCAAATCAATATACAATATTAAACTAGTACAAAATAAGAGAATATACTACTTCTTAAACTCTCTTGTAAACAAAAAGTTCAATAACACAAAGGTGAATGATGAATCATTATATACATAAGATATGAAGAAATAATTCTTTCAAGAGTATTAAAAGATAAAAGTTAAAATAAGTGAAGTAACTAAGAAGGAAACTATTTAAAAGAATGATTTAGATGTGGAATAGACGAATGAATAAATAACTACTAATATGTTGTAGAATAATCTAGATGAATGGAATAATACACAAATTTAACTAAATAATAAGATTCGTCTAAATCAATCTTTTATTATATCATTCTAGAATACTTATACATCATACATTTCATCTCCTTATATCGTATATCTAACCAAGTAAGCATTGATACACGGAATAAGGAAGACGTGTACATAAATTCTTCATCTGTTGCACTTTTGAATGTTTTCTCTAGATAAATGGAGATGATGCCATTGTTTTGCTTCCCACATGGCATTAGAAGGCACAATTTGGGATCTCTTGAGCTGGAATTCACACCGACTATCGGGATGCAAACTAGTGTTTATCCAAAGAGATCATTGAAGTCCCATTTTGGCTTCCCTCCCTTCATTATTAGATACTTCTAGTTAAATTAGATTATCATCAATTGATGAACAATCCATCTAAACTCCCAAGAGCTTAAATTGAATGATCGACCACTATAGGTTTCTTACTACTCTTCTAAGTGACCATCGTAATCTAGATGTCAAACAAGAAAAAAAGGAAAAAAAATGAGATATATACACCATAAATACCACAATATTGAATTAATATAAAATTTAGTGTAAGAAATCCTTTATTATTTTAGTGGCTTGATCCAAAGTGTTTTGAACATTATTAGCCTGCATTATTTGTATCATATCACAGATGGAATCTGGAAAGTAACATCCATTTAACACTTCGAATTGTAACTTATTTTTGAGTTTTGTTAATTATATCAAAACATTCAACTCATATTCTTAAACTTTCATAAGTGAAAACTGCAGAAAAACATTAAGAATAACATTGAGAATAAACATGACAATCGGAGTATGACTAAACATGATAGATAAGAATATGCACATAACATCCAATAAAAATCAACACTTCAACTCATCTAAACCACCAAAGAACATATTCCTCTATAAATGATATGCCAAATATAGTACACATGATCATGATCCCTCAAAGGAAATCAAAATAACATTAGTAAGATTATTATTAATAAAGATTTGTAATTTAACTTATTATGAAAACTGAGTCCTCAATGATTATAATCAAAAGTCATGGTTCAAGAAAATATTCAGAAAATATCAGGTTAAGAAAATATTTTTATGCAAAAATATCTTCATATGTTGTGAGGCTTAGGGGTATCTCACAAAAAACATAAAAACAATTAATACGGTATAGATGCATATCTCCTTTCCTTTACCTCTAGAATTTGGAGTAGAATCTCACTTCTATAAGTTTCATTCTTACTCTTTTCCATTATGTTTTTAATGAATTCATTTTTCTGATTGTTTTGAGGCGTTCACCACTACTCTTATTTATAGAGCCGTGGTAGTTATTGCGTCTTTTGACTACAAGTAATTGCATAGTTATATCTCAATTAGTCTTTGTTGTCCTGGTTAGGTTAAAGTTCCAAAGAGATAAGTTCCTAGATGTGAAATATCGATGGTCAACAGTAGAAAATGGGGTCAACATATTCATGTTTATCCTTAATAGTGTTTCTACATAAATATTTATCTTGGTGAATCCAACTTTCTTGAGAAGGAATCTCATCCTCGAAACTCGTCCTTCTACTGATCAAATTCCTATAGCACTATGTAAGCATAGAAAATCTATTATTACCAATTGTGTAAAGGAAATGGTTGCCTTATATTGTGTATGACGTATAAGGATTATTCGTCTGCTCACCATTCGTCTAGTAGATAAATTCTTCCTCTTTTATTATGTTCTAGCTCATTGTTATACCTTTCTCATCTAATGACTATGGAACAACCTTAAAATAGAACCTTCTATATCTTTGAATATAGTTATTATAGACGCGTCTCATTTCATCTAAGATAAGAGATTCAAATCATGTTTCTCTTTTAATCCGATATGATTAGACGATATAGTTTACAACGTCAAACAATAGATAATTTTTATAATATTTATAATGTTGTAAATTTTATATTTCAAAATATGTTTTCCAAAATCTATTTCTAAAAATTATTTTTCAAAATATAATTTTTATATTCCAAAACATAAATTTACGTTCTCAAATATTTTTTTCCAATACTAATAGAGAGAGTATTTTATCTTGTTACTACCTGATTAACTAGAACCATATAAAAAAAAAATACTAACTAAACATGTCATATTTGAAACTATCAAGCATACGGATTAAAAGACTACTTAACACTAGTAGAAAAAACCCTTTCTAGATCGGTTTTGGATAACATTCTACATCAATTCCAGAACCAATGTAGATGCAGGCAATGTAGAAAGTCTTGAACTTTATACATCGGTTCTATAACTGATTTAGTATGTGCATATACTACATCGGTTGATAAATAAATCACCGACGTAAAATACCAATCCTAAGAGCGCTCAGGAGGAGATACTACATTGGTTGTGACTCTCAACCTATGTAGTATCTACCCCATTACATTGGTTGGGAGCCACAACCGATGTAGTATGTACCCTATTACATTGGTTGTGGCTCCCAATTGATGTAATATCTCTATTTAAAAAAAAAAGATTTTTTTGAAATTTTTTGATAAAATTTCTAATCCATACAATGAAACACCACACGAAAATTTCCAGAATTTGTTTGACAAGTATAGATAGGTGAAATAGAAAAAAAATTCAAAAATACTAAAAAAGTAAAAAACAAATAGTAAACTATGGAATTTTAGAAAAATGTTTGATTTCGAATCTCTCTCAGGATTGCTCACGAGCTTAGTTATGCCATTTCGAACAACTTTCATTTTTAAAACGTCTAATTCAAGCTCTCTATCAAAAGTTATGGCTTTTTTTTTCATCCTAAAATTTTTAAAACCCAAAATATATGATTCAAGCATACAGAATGTAGGCCAAGCATATAAATAATACAACATTTCAAAGATACAGAAAAGATACATCTTGTTGACAGTGAGAACAAAAACAGTAAATAAAAATGGACCCAAATGAAATCTAGTTTGGTTTTGGTGTTTTCCTCTTTGTCGTAACAAAAAGCTTCTTTTACTTTTCTATTTGCATTTCTTTTTTGCCGTTGTATTTGCATTTTTTTTTTTGTCTCCACAGCATATTAATCTGGTGCTGGTGCATATTGTTGAATTGTACGGGGTTGGATCTCGAAGTTAGCCACTGATTTCAAGTTATAGAGCTTATGTGAGAATGCAGGCATTTTAAAGAGGAGATGATTGATGTTTTGTACAAGCCATTGGAAAATGGGGTGAGGATGATATTATCATGTTAGAGTAAAAATGACTACTGTTTTGTATTTTATAAGCAAAATGCGCATACTACCTGAATTCCATCTCATTTTGAAGTAGCCTGACAGGATCTAAGTATTAATTTTGTAAAAGAAAAGGGTAATGGATTAGTTTAAGGTAAAAAAAAAAAAGTGATACTGATATAAAATAGTTTAGTGATTATCTACAAATTTGCACACAGGCACACAAATAGTTTAGTGATTAAGTAACAAAAACTAAACCTAGGTAAGAATATCAATAAATTTGCACACATAGGCACATCAGTGACCAGCAAGGACAAATTTAGAAACTTTTCTCAAACAAAAAGGATGTCCAATTCGGTGTGTTTTGACTCAATGTACAGAACAAGATTATGACTCAATAAATAGTGATTTGATTGTCATAGTAAATGATTGCGTGAGCACAATTGACATTCAGTTTTTGAAGCGAGGATTGGATCTAGAGAATTTTTGAGGCTATTATGGCAATACTTTGGTATTCTACCTTGGCAGTTGGCCTGACAACCAAGGATTGTTTCTTGGTCCACCAAGTGATAATATTAGGTCCAAAGAAAATACAAGCATTAGAAGTAGACCTTCGGTATTTGATACTCTAGCTTTGTCTAGAAGATCACAAATATTTTTATAGTGAGAAGAGGAAGGAGCTGTTGGAGAGATGTTTAATCTCAATGCCCATAAAATAATCAAGATCACCAAACTGTTAGAGGGAAACACAGATTGAAGTCTATGAGATGACAAATTGTCGTAGATTTAGGGATGAATTATCAATTAAGTACATATTTATAGATATGACATGAAAGTTAAAACATTTCTCACAAACCCAAATACTATTATGTAAATTAGGATCACCTCCTTTAGAGACTATTGTAGTAATGTGGATTACGCTAACAATTCTTGAGTGGAAAAAGCTAAACAAATGGGATTTATAATCAAATTTCCTATTCTTTTTAGCTTTTTAAAATAAATGATTTTTTAAGAGTGATTATTTAGTTAAGCAAACTTAAACAAATGGACCTTATATTGTCTAGATGGACCAGTGGAGGAACAATGTAATTATGGGACTGTCCAACAATATTCATGTATTTGAGGATATATTCTAGAATCTAGAAAAATGACTTAGAAGGTAGAGATGCTATTGAGCTGGTTTAAGTTTGTTGACATAGTGGAATGATTCTTGGAAGTTCGGGGAATTTAGTTAATTGTGTGAGAAAAAGTGCAGTCATCTATGTATCGAACTTTCCGCATGATATTTTCGGAAAGATAAGAGGTGTGGAAAGAAATTAAGGAGGTGCAATAAGAAATTGTCCTATATACATTGTGGATAATTCTTTGGTATACTGTGTTAATGTAACAATTATGACTTATATATGCTGTTTATGTTTCATGATGTTTTTTACAAAATGTAGTATATTCACATTCTTATATCTATTTATCATGGTTCGCACATCAACCTCTTTGTAATAAATAAAATATTTTCTTACCGGGAATTGCTTCTAGATGTCTATCATTCAAGTAACCGCAAGCTAAAGCAATTTATTGTTTTCAGGTGTTATTCTGTCACTACTATATTTGATAGATAATCCAGTCATATATGTTCTTTTGGTGAACTTGTTTGTGGGTCAAATGTTATAAATTAGAAGATGCTGATGTTGCATATTATGCTGACTCTCTTGGTGATCTCAATTTCCTTTATCACTTGTTAGGGATGGAGTTAGTGAATCACAATTTAAACAAGTTTTGACAGTGGAGCTTAACAAGATAATTAAGGTTACAGCACAACTCTTTGATTGTTCAGTTTGATAAAGTTTTGGAAAAAATATTGAGAAAAAAGCTAAGGTCTTGGTGAGGATGATGTGTTTCTAAGTTCACCGTGATAGTGGCACAGAAAACTGTTTCTCCTTGTATGCTACTTGTTTTGTTTACTTGCATACAGGTAACGCACATAATCATTGATCGTAATATAAATTTTTCTCTTCGGGACTGTTGTGGACACAACAATCACGCATCCAAGAAATTATGATCTTTACCTGTGTGCACATGCGGTGTTGAAGGTATATTTACATATTTTTTTTGTTTGTTTTCATTTATACTTATTCTACTAGCATTGCATGATAGTTATACGTGGTTTTAGAGAAATATTTATACTTTACTTAAGCCAGAAGTTACCTATGCCCTTTCTCTATATTTTCTCTCTAATTCAGCTTCTCTCTTACCTTCACTTCAAATTTGACCTAATTCTTAACAAATCTCACTCTTGCACTACAAAAACTTATTAAATAATAAAATAAATCATAAAATGAAAATAAATTTAAATTCAACCCAAATATATGAAATTAGCCTACAAGTTAAAGCTTATCAAAAGTCTCCCCAATCTAACTTCTTGCTTAAACAAAACAATCACACAATTAATCCTTAAATATTAAGAGAACTCACGTCGACTCACCATGTCACACATACACACTCCCTTTAATTCAAAGGTTCAATATGTAGATTCATTAGATTAGAAAGTCCTGCAATCAAATTTTTCATAAAACAATTTCCAATTCATGACAGGATATCTCTCAACTCATCCAACTTTTTCCAGTGTTTTTCTCTAAAGCTAGATACTACTCTCAATCAAAAATTGTTACTCATTTTTAAGTCAAATTAATCTCTGAAAATCATAAATCAGAAGGTGTTCCTTGGAGTTATAATGAGGCCCGGCTATGAAGGATCATTGTTTTTCTTGGAATTCAAAAATTGTATGAATACTTT
>Ga0209700_101612_pt1 | contig 47049 bp, 21 predicted proteins | sample SiratroredBW_FD_187528 | JGI IMG/M metagenome (GOLD analysis project Ga0209700, IMG submission 187528) | Root nodule microbial communities of legume samples collected from California, USA - Siratro red BW (SPAdes) (version 2) | ecosystem: Host-associated > Plants > Roots > Nodule | place: USA...
TTTATATATATTTAAAAATATATATATATATATATATATATATATATATATATATATATATATAGTGTATTTATATTAAAGAAATAATAAATAATTTTAGAATAATATTTTTTAAAAAAAATATGATTTCTGAAAATAAATTTTAATGTAAGTTTTGAAAAAATATTATTTAATTTAAACATGATTAAAAATATGTAATATTTAATAAACGTTAGAATAATGCAATTTGACTTATATAATACATACTTAATATTATTTTTTTCTTACTTATTTTACAAAATATTGTGAGTTAAATTAAAATAAAAGTTTAGAATGACTGTTTCAGATAAGAAAGTTGTTAAAAAATAATTAACAGGTAAAAATATTAAACAAATCAAACTCAAACTTAACCTTTTTTAATAAGTTAAACTTAAACTTTTAATAAAGCTTAATTAAATAAATGGGAAAAATTTAAATCGTTAATTTCTTGTATTAGTCAATTCAAAGTACGCATTTCAATGGTGTAGATTATTACTCCTACCAATTACCAAATAAAATGAAGGAATATTAGAAAAATAAAATTAAAAATAAAAATTAGTTAAAAATAGTTTTGTTTTATTTATTCAAATTATATATATATATATATATATATATATATACACACACTATTATAGATTAATTGTTTTTTAAATTAATGAATTATTTTTTATATTTTCATCCAATACAGTAAAAAAAATTATTATTAAACTTCAATTAATAAATTAAATTATATTTGACAAATTTCATTGTATTATATATAAACAATTAATATAGATGTTAATATTTCTCTATAAGAGAATTAAAATGTATCATCAGTTATTTAATCTGAATTATTAATATAAATAAAATGAAAAGGTTAAAAAATTAAGAGTAAGTTGTTTCAGTTATTATTGCAGTAAATAGATCACTACTCTTATTTATAGAATGTATTATATAATGTAACATTTCAAATTTTCACTCTCAACTTTAAAGAGATATTACATTACCTACAAATAAAATATAAACTAATATTTCTTATTTAGTTACTTAATTTGAAAACAAAATAAAAGTTATACAGAATATGTGTCATTATTTTAGAACTACAATTAAAAGATTCAATATTGTGATGAATTTGATATTTTTTTAACTATATTGTTTATGATTGAAAAAACAATAACTATATATAATTTATTTCATGTACAATCTAATATTACAATTTCAAATAAATTATTTGAGGAGAAAAATAGTCATTTTATATCTATTTTGTAAAAATAAGTTTAGTAAATTAAATAAAAAAATATTTAAAAATACTCTCACTTTATTAAAAAAAATATTTTTATATCATTCAAATAGTGTCTTTCAACATTATATTCTTATGAAGAAGTTTAAATGTTTAAAATTTAAATTATTTTTATTTAAATTTAGTTTATTCTTAAATACTTTATTTAGATAAATTAATTTACATTTATTAATTTCTTAAACATAGTTTCTAACTTATTTTTAAAATAAGAAATAGTTCTTTTGAAAAATATTTTAAAGTAACATTGAGAACTATATTTTATATAAACAATAAATAACATTAGTGTTACACAAACATAGTGGGTTCATCTTTCAAGGTTTAAACATAATCTGTATTTTCAAGAAGATGATTGTACCTTCAACTCTATTACACTAATAAAATGTAAAATATAATCCATCTTTAGAAAAGTATTGAACAAAATTGAACAAACCTGTATTAAAAATTATTTTTCTACTTTTTTAGAAATATGTAACTGATTATTGATCTTTGATTATTTCAAGATAAACTAAAATTAAATTTTATTTGGCTAACAAATAATCAATTATCTTATCCAATAAAAAATTATGTTGTTAAAATTTGTTTTTCAATGCTTTATAATTAATCAATTAGTAAAAAAATAATTAATTATATTAATTAAAATTAATTTTTTTGGGTTTTACCTGTAGTTAAATATTGTATGTAGTAATTAATTATATTATATAACATAAAAAATTATACATTTTTTATATAATTGATTATATTTAATAATAATTTGTTGAACCATTAAATGGTTTAAAATCTTTTTAAATAATTTAATTATTTATTATAATTTTGATAATAATAATAATAATAATAATTTAAGATGTATTTTTGTATTTAATGATATATGTATTAAAGTAACAGGAATATTGTAATAAGATATAGATGGACATCTTAATAAGCTTTTATTTATTGTTGTTTTATTAAATTAATTTTAATTAAAATTTAAAAGAATAAAATTATTTTCAAATTTATTTTTAAAGATTAACATAAATTTTTATTTTCTTCTTAACATAATTAAATATTTTTATTCTATCAAAGTTTTTTTATAAAATAGGTTTGAAAATAAACTAAATTTTGATAAAATAAATTTGATTTATTTGCTACCGTCAAAACGTCAAATTTTTCCAATATCCTATTAAACTCACATGTATATTAGAGACTTTAATTGTTTAATAAATTGAATTCAGATTAAACCTTTTTGATAGATAAATTAGGATATAATCTAATGTGCAAAAGAATTTTCAAGGAGGAATGATTTTATTCTGGGTATAACAAAAACTAGATAATTAGCCTTAAATTTTGTTTAGAATTACCAATGTACTGCATTAATTAATTAATTATATTATATTATATATATATATATATATATATATATATATATATATATATTGCAGTAATAGTTTTAATTTATCTAAGCCATTGCTCTGTTTAATTGTTGATAAATTAAAGTACTTTGTTTATGCTTTAGATCTGTTCAGGCCTCTGTTATTTATCTGAGACTTGCTTTCTTAAATTAATTTCTGGAATATAAAAATAAAAAAAATTTAAATTATTTATAGTTGGTTCTATGTTTAACCTTCTGCAGCTGCCAACTTAAAAAATAAAATTGATTGGTAAAGAATTTCAAAATTATTAACTGAGTGCATAAGTGGTTTCGAAACTGTGTTACATTTACAGCTATCTCAATGTTCATTTTTGTTTAAGGAAAGTTTCTTCAAAATCTTATATGCAATGCTTAATGTTTTAAATTTCAGTTTATTTTGATTGCTGTTATTTTTTGAAATTCAAATTAAGTATAATCGATAATTAATTGTGATAAAGATCTTATATGATTTATTCTTCATGGTAGAAGTTTTGCTTACATAGAAACAATTAAATTTTGTTGAATAAGTTGATGATAAATAAAAGTTTGGATCAAAATTTAGTTGGTTAGTCAAGTTTAACATGGATACAAACTATTATAAGTTTTTAAAATTTAAATTGTTGATGACTTTATTTTAAAAAATATTAACATTATATATATATATATATATATATATATATATATATATAAAAATGATATTATGAAGCTGTTGGGAAGTGTTTTAAAAGGAAAATCAAATCTGAACTATATTAAAGAAAAAATAAAGATCTCCTATTTAAGTTTTAATATATTAAAATGTTGTGACTAATTTTAGAAGCATTGGAAATTGCTCTTAAAACCTCAGATAATTGGTTTTTACTAAGGGAATAAATTCAATTTGAGAATAATAACAAGACGACTAAAAATACACTCTACAACACATTGAAAGATTTACTGAATATATGAGTAGCTATTGTCAATTATTATTAAAAATATATAGTTTTAAGATGTGTCAAATTGTTATCTAATTCTTCATCATTATTAAATAATTTTTATGAATTTTTATTAATTTTTCTTTTTTTTTTCAATCTTAGAGTCATCTTGTTCTTAGGAAGAGATTGAAAAAATAATATAATATAAAAATGTTTGTTTATTTAGATTTTTCGAAGAGGAGAGAATACTCATGTTTTCTAAAGAGTATTTAGTAGAAAAAACATATACTACAACAAGAAATAAAAGTGTAATGACATTTTTGAAATTATGTGAAGAGATATTACAGATATTACATCGGTTACTCATGTATCAATGTAATATAATTTATTCTACATCGGTTGACACTCCTAACCGATATAAAAGGACCAAAAAAATAAAAATTTCTAATTTTGGTATGACACTCAATCGATGTAATAGGTGTTAGATACTACATCGATTGTTACCTAAAACCGATGTAGAAAGTAACTTAGTGAAAAAAAATTCAAAAACAATTAATCAGGGACCATATTACATCAGTTGTAGAGGTAACCAATGTAGTATGTACGTACCTATTTCATCGGTTATCTATAAAATCGATGTAATATGCTCCCAGTGTGTGAAAAAAATTCAATTTTTGAGTGAGCGCACGTATTTATTAACCTAATATTTTCACTACTTTTATTATTTGTCTTTCCCTCGCACAACTGAGTCTTTGCTACCTGCGTTCTTTGCTCTTGAGTTCTCTGCTCTTGCGTTTTAGTTGTTTTCACTCTTACTCACGCTCATTTGGTTCCTTTGTTGCCTTTATCTAATTTCTTTTGCATTTTCGACATAGGTGGTTTGCTAATTCTTTTACGTTGCAGGCTTTTAAGGATGTTATACACTTGATGCGTGAGCCTTTCTCCACTGTGAATGCTTCATTCGACGCCCCTTGCCGGTCCTCTCTGCAATTGGTTAACATTTTTGTAAAATTCATTAAAAATAGTTAAAAATTTATTTTTAACCCAAATTTTTTAGTAGCAACTTGATTTAGTGTATATTTGATGGTAAAGTTCTTACATGGTATCATAGATTTTGAGTTTCCAAAATTTAGGACAAAAAAACTTCAAATGGCTATTTAATAGAGAGCTTGGATTAAGACGCTCCAAAATTAAAGGTTGTTCGAAAAAAGGTAACGAAGTTCATGGTTATCCTCAAAGGGGATTCAAAATCCAAAATTTGTCTAAAATTCCATCGTTTACTATTTATTTTTTCTATTTTTTAGTATTTTTGATATATATATATATATATATATATATATATATATATATATTTCTGTTTCTCATTATACTTATCAAAAAATTCTGAAAATTTATGTGGTGTTTGTATATGTTGAACATTAGATGGTCCAAAGTCCCTTTAGAGGATCAAATCATTTGATAAAATTTTGATGATAACAAAACTCAAATATACATTTATATTTGATGTGTGCATGTAACGTTATTATTAATTTTCTTACTACTTACTTTTATTATGTGTTATTGATTTGATTTAAATTGATTTTATATCATATTGTGTTTTAATGTTCATTTTTGTTCATAATAAAAATTATTCAAATTATTATGAAATATTTAATGTGATTAATTGATTTTATATATATTGTGCTTTAACGTTCAAATTTGCTTATAATGGAAATTATTCAAATTATTGATGAGTATCTCAAATATAATTTCTCTATGTTATTTCAAATTATTTTTGATACAGAATTAATCAAGTTTAATGCAGTATAAAATATTAGAGAAATATTTTCAGTTTGAGCTCCATACATCAGAAAGTCAAGATTGTTCTGTTCAAGCATTCCAACGGCTAGTTAAAAAAAAACTACATATAGCGAAGCAATTTCAAGTTGAAAAACAAGAAGCAAAAAGAGAAATACATCATATAATACATTGAAGAAAATATATTGAGGATCTATTGTCAATTTGCTATTGAGAGCATACAGAGTTTTGGATTGTGTGAAACTATTGTGTAATTCTTTACCATTGTGAAGTAAACCCTTGTGAGCTTTCATTGTTCTCTCTTTTGAGAGTGTTTATTTCAATCTTGAGTGGTCTTGATCTCAGGGGGAGATTGAGACTAGTATAACCTGGAGAGGTTTGAGTACTCGTGATAATTTGAAGAGATTTGTGTACTCGTGATAACCTGGAGAGGTTTGTGTACTCGTTATAACCTGGAGAGGTTTGTGTACTCGGTATAACCTAGAGAGGTTTGTGTACTCGTTGTAACCATTTATGATATAGTGGAACCTCTTGAACGGTTTATTCAAGAGAGAACTAGACGTAGCCTAAGAGATTAGGGTGAACTAGTATAAAACTGCTTCATCTATGCTTATATATTATTGCCTTAGACAATCTTGCTTGGTGATTTTTATTTATACGGAATTGAGTTTAGGCTCCGTTCAACCCCCTTTTGGAGCCAGCTGTTCCTACATAATAGATTAGAGATTTATCAAAAAATTCTAGAAAATTATGATATTTTTAAAAAAAAAATAGATATTATATCGATTGTTACTCACAAACAATGTAATAGGGTAGATACTACATCTATTGGGAGCCACAGCTGATGTAGTATTTCTTCCTGAACGCTCTCAGGATTGGTATTTTACGCTGGTAACTTATCAACCGATGAAATATATGCATATACTACATCGGTTATAGAACCGATGTAGAATGTCCTGGACTTTCTATATCCCCTGTATCAACATCAGTTTTGGAACTGATGTAGAATATCTTCCATAACTAATGTAAAATGTGTTTTTCCTACTAGTACTCATATAACTTAGTTAAAGAGGTTATAATACTTGTTATAATCACTGGATTAGTGGAAGATCTTTAGTAGTTACTTAAGTCAGATACAACTCAAGTTTAAATAAATCACGATAAATTTTATGTGTCTTTGATTTAATTTTACTGTTATCTTGTATGTCTTTAAATTAATTTTTATTGTCACTTATTTATTATCTATTTCCAATCGAGTTTGTAGTCTCCATTCAACCCCTTCTAAGATCAACTACACCTTTATAATTGATTATACATATTCAAAATTATTTTTTGGATTATTTTAAAAAAAATAATTGATTATAGTTAAAAAAGTAATCAGTTCAGTAATCATAAACTATTTTTGAAACTTCTTTAAACATAAAAAGTATTTCATTGTTTTCAATTGAAATAATTACGAAAGTTTTAGCTACTTTCTTACACAAGAGTTCTTGAAAAATCACCCTTTACATTTTGAAAAAAATATCATTGTTTAACATCATTAATCAAAATTAAAAGTGCATTAGGTTTTTAGCTATAATTGTTTTGAGGAACATTTATTACTCTAGGTGATATTTTTCCTTGTCTTTGTAGCTTTTTATGTTGTAATACATTAGTGTAGTGTGACTATAGGTATTTAAGTATTTTTATACTTCTATTAGCTCCCTCAAATCCTTCCTGAAAATTATGCTGTTCTCTATGATAGTTAACCATATCTTTTTATTAGTTATTTTTTCTCCTTTCAAATACCTCTTAATATCTCATGTCAGATACTCAAATTTTGTTTCTAATAATAATTTTTTATAGTATTGTTTTTAATTCACCATCTTTTAAAAATTTCAAATTATTGAATTCCAAATTAAAAAAAATCAAAAAGTGATTTCTTATTTTAAAAATTGTTCAGATAAGTCATGAATATTTGACACCAAATACTCAAAATCAATAGAATCATTTTGAGAAAACAAAAGAATCAATCTTCCATTCAATGTGTAATCTCGTCACTAGTATATATTTTTTGTCAAAATAATTTATGTGGACATTACTACTTTTATCAAATTTAATATCTATATTATTTTCAATACATTTTTTTATTTGAGTTCAAAGTAAATAAATAAATTGTAATTCTCTATCTTTTTTAATAAGTAATAAATTTTAAATAAATTAAATATCAATGAGTATAGAGTATATTTAAATTAATAATCTTAATTATCAATAAAAGATAAAAAATTAAAACTTGTGAAAAATTAAGAACTTCAGTGGGGCCTAAGACGCCTTGTTTGTCACACTCTCATCAACAAGGTGAATAAATACTTTACCTTCTTAAAAATGATAGTAAAAAGAAAAGAGTAGAAGCCACAGAAAAGTTATGGAATGGCCAGAGGTCCCTAAGAAGCCACGGTTTATGCAGCAGCCCACCAGCTACTACGCAGAAGTGCAAGGCTTGTACGTGCAATACCAACTCACAAGTCAAATAAGATGGTTGTTGCAATACATTAAAAATATGGGAGGTAGGTGGGTAGGTAGCAATAGTGTTTAGTCTTCATAAATTCCATTTCCTACAAATAAGTCAATTTCCTTAGCTTGTGAGTTGTGAGGCAGTGAGAAAACAAAGATGGAAAGAGAAAATGGAAACAAGATGAAAATACTTTGCCTCCATGGATTCAGAACCAGTGGCAGTTTTCTTAGAAAGCAGATCAGCAAATGGGATCCTTCTCTGTTCACTCACTTTGATATGGTAATAAATAGTTTTTACTTCTACTTTTTAATGTTCAAGTGTATGCATGGAACACTTTTAACCTTAAACCCTTGTTGGATATTTCAAATTCTTCCTTTGTCGATGATAGAGGTGATTAGCTCTTATACCCTATAACTGCTAAGCATAATGTAATGTAGTCTTGATTTTTCATAAGTACAAAGCAATAGAATAAAAAAGTTACATGTGGATGTCAGCAAGTAAGACATGGAGAATCTAAACTGTGTCAATGCCACAGGAATTCCCAGATGGTAAATTCCCTGCTGGAGGGAAGTCTGACATAGAAGGAATCTTTCCTCCACCTTACTATGAGTGGTTTCAATTTGAAAAGGTAGGAATACTAGATCCTCCACTCTTTCATTTCAGATTTGGTGGATCATGTAGTAGTGAATTTGTCAAACTTCACTTGCCTTGGTTTACTGGAAACTACTGAACCTATACACAAATCTTGCCCAGGACTTCACTGTGTACTTTAACTTGGAAGAATGCATCTCATACTTATGCGAATACATTACATCCAATGGTCCCTTCGATGGCTTTCTTGGCTTCTCTCAGGTGAGCATTCATAATTGCTCTGAGATTCAATCCCTTCTGGATTTTACTGATGTATATTACTGTCAGAAAAATTGCTAGTTTATGATAAGCATGATCTATCCCTATAATTCAGCGTCAGCAATCTTATACAAAAATACAAAAGTATTCAGCTAGCCTATTCTCCTAATTATGGAATAAAATCTGTACAAGAAAATATCCTATCCTGATAATAATGGAATGTAATGAATTCTGTGAAGAGGAATATTAGTTACTCTGACATTGTTTGAGCATACTTCAGGAGATTCTGACAATTACTATCATGTATAACTACTACTAAACCCAGCTTTCTCCCTTCTTCATGTGAATCAGGGCGCAACTCTTTGTGCACTTTTGCTTGGTTACCAGGCACAGGCAAGTAAAATACTACTATAATTTGATTTTTGATTTAATTTGAACCACAGAATTCTAACTAGTGAGCCCGAAATTATCAGGGAAAGGTGTTAAAGGAGCATCCGCCCATAAAGTTTTTTATATCAATATCAGGAAGCAAATTCAGAGATCCCAGCATATGCGATGTTGCCTACAAAGACCCCATCAAAGCTAAATCTGTTCACTTCATTGGGGATAAAGATTGGCTAAAACTGCCTAGTCAGGATCTCGCATCTGCATTTGAAAAACCCCTGATATTAAGGCATCCCCAGGGTCACACTGTCCCCCGATTAGGTGGGTTATTGCTCTCATCAGTGTTTATTGTTTATGCTTTTTACTCTAGAAACTGATCTTTCCTTGTCGTCTTATCGCTAACAGATGAAGTGACCACCAATCAATTGAGAAACTGGATTAACGAGGAAGTCCTATGCCAACCAAAAGTTGGCGTCTCAGTTATTGAGAATGGAAAAGACCATGAAAAAGAAAACAAAGAGGAAAACGGCGTATGAATAAACAAGGGTTCTGAAACGGTAGGAGTGACCCAAGCCGGGAGATAAGGACTTCGAAGGGAAAGCGCATGAATTTATTATAAATTATGTATTATGATTGGTGATTCATATGGACCTGTTTTATGTTGTCATGGTATTTAATAATGTATTATGTATGACAAGTGATTCGTATGGACTTGTTTTGTGTTGTCTTGATATCTAATATTGCTAAGTATGACTGTTGATTCAGGTTGTCTTAATATTTAACAATTTACTATGTATGACTAGTGATCCATATTGACCTCTTTTGAGTTGTCTTGATCTTTAATGACTAAAAAAGAGAGGGGGAATGTAATGCGCAGGTATATTCAGCACAAACATACAATTAGACTAATTCCCCTTGAATCAATCAATCATGAATGTTTCAACAATTATATTTTATAAAATAGAACATGAATCACAAGTTGGGTCTCGATTTGATTTCACTATTGGTGCAATACATCACTAACTCTCCATGATAGCTACATTAATTCACATGACAAAACTGCAAGCTGGGACAACAAAACAGAACTCTCCCGACAGATACCATGGCTTAACCAACTCTGTTGCTGATAGTTTGATATAGAGATTTCAGCTGTGTGTTCCACTTGTCTACGGCAGTATACTTCTTCATTCCTTTCGACCTGAAAATGCATTTTCAGTAATTAAGTTGTATACTAACAAAATTATGAACAAACTAAATACAGTAGAAAGGGATCAAACATAAAAACTAACTTATCAGAGCGTTCTAAGAGCCGGTTGACTTGATCAATGTGTCCTTGAATTCTGTTATCCAAGATAAGCGATACCAGTAGCTGCTCGACATCATTCTCAGGCACATTAAGTTCCTGCAAATTAATAGGTTTTATTGCATAAAAACCATTAGACGAACGGTAACTTAAGTGTCTCCTAAATCAACTCAACAAATAAGAGGAGAGGGATAGTAAGGGAAGTCAACATTTATTGACTATTTTTTTATAGAAAAAGTGTATTTGACCGTTTAGTTTCCTTGTGAAGAAGGCAAAGTACAAGTGCAGTGTGAGTACATTTTTACCTTAGATATAAACGGGATCCTGATCCTCGTATATGGTTTGATGAGCTTCAGCAAGACTTGAGTTCTGATATTCTTTAGCAGATCCTCAATGTAATTTCTGATAAATGGGTCATCCATGATGGTTCGTCTGTTACTCTGGAAAGAAAATTACCCACTATCAAATCCCAACAAATATTGCATAAATACAAAGAACCTTTGAAGGTCAAATTAGTGCCGCCACATTCTCATGCAAGACTCGATAAAAATACCTTCAAGATTTTCTCAAATTCCAATATCTCATTACGCTGATAAGCTGCTATCAAATTTGTCATTGCCAAAATTTCAGGGTCATTCTTGTATCTGTAATATGAGAATGAAAAAAGAAAGAAAGAAGGGAATTGGATCAGAGAATGAGAAAAATGAGCAAGTACAGTGATAAAAATGAGTAAATTATACTCATTTCCCATGAGAGTTGCTTAAATTACACCCCTCCCCCCTCTTATTTTAAATTAGACATACACACGGTCCCCTCCCCTAGGAGAGGAATATAAGTTGCACTTCAATTCTTTTCAATGTAGACTAATCACTTAACATTGGTTAATAGTGATGAAAGTATCTTCCAATGATATCTTAGCTTTTTCTTCAACTTTCAGTGTCACAAACAACTAATTTTAAATACCTTAATTATTTTCAGCTTTGAAATTTCATCCAAAATATTTATTTCATCTTCGAAGGTCACATAATTGATAATAAATATTAAAAATTAGCTACTAATCATGTTGAGAATCACCAGATACGAAATAGAAATCACTAAAATACTCATTTACATTAAATTGATTTAAATGTAACACATGGATCTTTAACAGGAGGGGTTTGTAGGTTCTAAAATGCAACACATGGATCTTTAACAGAAGGGAATGCAATTTAAGCATCTCTCAAGGGAGAACATAGCTACTCAAATAAGTAAACTAATTAATTAAAGACAAAGGACTTACGGCTTAGCCTCCTGCCCATCAAAAGGGTTTACTTCAGACTCCATCAACATGTTGGCAAGAACAAGATATCTGAAATGTAATACCAATAGGTCCAAGTTGATACAAAAAATATGGTTGCTTGAATGGCTTATTTTGAAGTACTTGGGCATAAATGCTAAGGACAATATATCATACATACACCGTTACAAATATTACTGCCAAAATTGGTGCTTCATAGTTAACTGGATTTTTTTACTAATTGACACGAAATACAGAAACATCTTTTGCAAATTGTTTAAAACTGATAACTAAATTAAAAAGTTAAATATGCTTACTTCAAGCATTGGATACGCCTATGATTCCCAGCTTCATCATAATTCTTAAAAGCTTCAAAAAAATCCGTAGCTGCTTCAGCCCACTGTCGCTCTGCCATATGCATTTTCCCCCCACATTCATGGATTATTCCCATTATCCGCGGATGGGGAATTGCTGACTTAATAGTGAGTGCTTTCTGGTAAAGTTGCTGCATTTAATACAAAGGAGAGTGATAAATACTGGTAAAGAACTTTCCTTTAGCATAAGAATAGTTTAAAAAGATGCTCTATATCACACCACCTAGTTTTAGAGTGCATGATTTTCTGGGTTTTTGAAAAAAAAAAATAACTACTTTTCTTATATTTTATTTTGTTTAGATGAACTTCTATAATTGAAAACTAATGAACTAAACCTTCTTACATCAACCTTTGGTTCAACGACTTTTCCAAAAGACCACTTTCACTTATATCAAGTCCCAATAACAAATGTCTTTGTACAGCATAGCTTGTGCATGCTTGGTTTCAGTTGGAAAATCTCCATACCAAGCTTTGCAAAACAGTCCATCTCTTGTAACTATTTGCCCAAACCGTGATTAAATGGAAAAAAAAAACAATTAAGTCTTACAGAATGACAGAAACAAAAAGACGTCATTTGAGAAATTGAGCTCACCCCATAAGCAGCAAGAAAAGTCTTGTAAACAATTAAAGCTAAAATTACAGGAAAGAGTGGTAATAAATGAAAAGGCACCTTATTACTCTTAATGCATTTAGCAGAATAAGAACTTATTATCTAAAACAACTACTGACCTTGAGTTTTTTGTTGTTTTTGGTCTCTGTGTACATCTGAATTTCTATTGCATAAACCTCCAAAAGTTGGGTTCCTTTCTTATGGTCATCTGTACCATCTTCCCTTTGACAAGATTTGTGAAGTTCTTTCAAGATCTGAAAATTCAACAAAATCAATCAATTACTCAAAACTACTGGATACCAATACGTACACAAACATTACAATTAAGTCAGACAACAGGTTACATCATTTCACAAAATAATAATGCATTACCTTACTCATCCGTCCATATTCCCCAATATCAAAGAAGATCTTACAAAGCTTAAGATTTGTCTTAAACCATAATCTCTGCAAATGACATAAAAAATAAACATAAGACTGCATAACTGAAAAATAACACTGACCAAAGGTGATGTCTAAATGTATTGACCTCATTCTTTGCTTCTTCAAGGGCTTTCAGAGTTGTCTGGTAGAACTCCTGCAGAAGACCAAAGTTCTGGCTAGCTGAACCCGAGACGTAGTCCATAATGCTGTTTATGCATTTTTCACTATAGTTACGAGTCACTGCTGACTTAATGTAAGTCAACATCTCCCTGTAGGCTTCCATCATCTCTTTATACCTTCCAAGTCTATAATAGAGCTTCACAGTTTGCTTTAGAGCCTTAAATCCCCTGGTAATGTGAAACGTGATATATGATGGTTTATTATCATTGCGGAATGATTCTAATACACGATGTTACTGAGCACTACATAAATGAGTACAAGAATTAAGAGAAGTAATGTGTGAAACAAACGCAATAACTGTATTTATTCAAGATAATCTAGCTAGAACCAATGAAAAGGAAAGAGAGACATTAGTTATACACATAAAAAGAGCAGTAACAGATTGTGGAATTAATAATGATACAAGAAAGGATACAGCAAACAGAACCATATATATGACCATTTAAGTTCTTCAACTCCAAAACATATATACTTTTTCATTATACAGCACAGGGAATAAAATTCTTACCATTCTGCCTTTTCTTGTTCCATGCGCACAACCTCCGCAAAACCAGCAAGTGCACCTTCTGGATCAGTTTCAACCAAACCTGTATACAAACCAAACATCCTCAGAAGTCAGTATAAAAATTGGATCAACCACCCTTTGACAACAAATTATGAAAAAAACAATTCTTTACAAATATGCAAAAGGCATTTAAACAATAGAAATTATTTGAATAACTCATTTTGTTAATCATTTCAACAAGGAAGAAACGTAGCAAGGTTAAATCAATATCAACAAGAAAATGAATTAAATTTAACTTTTGGAAGAAATATCCCACAAAAAGAACACTGATTTGAAGTGAACTAAGTAGTTTACAAGTTACAACACAATCTAGATTCCAGAACTTTATCTAGAATCCCAAAAAGAAACTAATATTCCCAAACCATAAATGCTAGGAATTATTTTCTGTTTCTTGTAAATAGAAAGAAGTAAAAGTAAAAATAGTTGCTAGAAATACCTTTTGAATTGTAATACTGATTCTCAATATCAACATCTTGCTCCTCTTGCTCCTCATCTGAGTACTCAAATCCATAGTCCTCCATATCAGCATCTACAGAATATCAGAAGCAAAAATGAAGCCAAACAATTATGGATAGGTCAAAGAACCACAACTAGAAAAACTTCTCCAGCAAATAACACCCATCCAGCTGGCTTCAGGGATTATCCTTCCTTTTATAATTGACGAGTGTCAAATCGGGAAACTTTTCGTATAATGATTACACATATCACTTCACAAAAGTCAGGGACGGAGGGGAGTGGGACTAAGGCATGCATGAAGATTGAATCCAAATTCATAAAGATTCCACAAATTTTAGCTCAGCAACTTTCCAACACCGGCCACTCTTTTATCCGAGCTTGAAACCAACCGCACAAAGTTTAGCAACAGAGAAAAACATATAGGAAAAGCTAAACCAAGTTTGATAAGGCTTTTTAGTTGTTTCTTATAGCAAGCATATTGAGGAATTAACCACAAAAACATAATCAATTGCATTATCTCCTAACAAAATCCACAAGAACATTAAAACATTAAAAACATCAGAAAACCCTGTTTCACTCAATTCAGAATCTTTTGGGAGACTCACATAGATTGCCCTCGACAATGATTCGTGTTGCCAGCCACACACAAATGGATGACACCAAAAAAACGTTATCGATTGCGGACTTCTCAAGACTCAATCTAGGGTTACAGAGTTTGTGCTTAATTGCGCTACAACGAAATAAAATCCTACGAAGCCCCGAAGTTGCGATCTCGATTTTTCCGTAGCACAAATGACGAATACAAACGAATCGAGATTCAAATTTCGAGTCTCTTCAAATCGAAAACAAAAGCAATAAATAAACGAAGCCATTTACCAAAAGAAAATTAAAGTACAAGAAGAGAAAGATTAATGCGCGAAACATTAAGTGTTGGGGAAAAGGGAGAAAAAGAAAACGCACCCGAAGCCATGGCGTATGAAATCGACTGAATTTGAGGATCCGAGTTAGGTTTAAGGTCGGAAGCGGTGAGTCAGAGACTCCGAGTTAAATATGAGCCGAGAGTAAGAATCCGGTGAGTGAAGCGAAGGAGTAACGGGTTTTAGTAGCGTTTCAGCCTTGTTGCATCTAAAGCCTTACTTACCATCCTTTCAAAACTCACCATTTTACAATTTCAATAAATTCCTATATTGAGTTGTTTTACCCGTTATATTAATTTATTAATTACTAATAATATTAATTCTTACATCTCATAACACAGTCTTCTCATTAATTACTTAGAGCCACCCCCACAACTATCAATATTATTAAGGTTTATTTATGTTATTGTGTTATTTATTTATTTATTTTATTGAATTTGGATTTAAGATTAATAAAAATATATATTACGTCTCTAAATATTTAAAAACGTAGTAATGTACTATATTTTTTACTCAAATAAGACTAAAATCATTAATAAACAAATTATTAATAATTATATATATATACCTTTACGAAACAATTTCAGCACGAGAAAAGAAAGGTAAATAAGTTGATTTATTTAAAAAAATGTTTTATTTTATAAAAACAAATATTTTCTCTCTCTAAAGAAGAAAAAGATGACGAAAACTATGTCATGACGGAAAAACAGTAAATATTATTAGAGTATTTGAAAACTAAAAGAGAACTTTTGAACACAAAGTGTATAAAATGTTTTCCTCACTCTTATCTAAGTTTACAAATTTGAAATGTAGCTAAGTTATAATAAATGAAAACTCCTTATATCTCTTATTTAGGTCTATTTAGTCTTTTAATAATCCAACATACATGTAATAATTCATCTAAATTTATATATGATCTAATCTTTTTGCATAAAAATGTGATATATCAAACATAAAATTTGTAATAGAAAATGAGGTTAAAATGTTCAAAATTTACGTCTAATCATGTATTGACTAATGTAAAGTTTGAACTTTATTTAAAATATTTGATTGATTTTAGTTTCAAACTAAAACTTGAGATAAAAAAAAAAATCAATAACAAGGCATACAATAATAGATAAACATCTCAATTGAAAAAACTATACAAAATCATCTAATCTAACCTAAAAATTTTATGAACAAGAAAATAACACTATATTATCCATGTTAAAGAGAAAATTAGTATCATGTTTTTGGATATCATTCTAGGATAACAAAGATTGATCATTTAAAACGTGAAACATCTCATGCACATGATTATGTAGTCATCATAAAGGCAAAACACAAATCATCCTATGTATACATGTAAATAACATAACACGGTTTCAATGTCAAAACTAAGGAACAACAATTCTAGGGAGACATTCATGTATTATCATGATTGAGATCCTAAAAAAATCTCATTGGACAGAAAGGACCAATACACAAAATCAATCACAAGGAACCAAGAAAATCATTGTTTAGGTCACCAATGAGGCCTCCACCAACTAATTGTAGCTTCTGCTAGAGAGAAAACAAAAAATCACAAGAAAAATTGGTGTTTCACGACGAAAAAAGTCAATTATCCCATCTAACACATGTTAACCTCAACAAGCTCAAAACCAAGGTGGAAGATAAAGTTGAGCATGTTATGCGAAAGCTAACTCGTTCAACAATATCATATATGCCTTATGATTGGAGGTCAATCTTCGATGGTAAGGCTTTCAAGAGGACACTTACTAAAGTTGAAGCCTTATATGGCTTGAATAAGAAGGTTTACTTTGACTTCCACAAAATGACATCATCATCTCATTCATTTGACATTGAAAACTCTATAGTTGAAACATAGAATCTCTACATCATTCGTCCTGTTCGCACTTACATAAGTGATAATATCACTTACAAGACTCATACGATGTTGATTGGAGGAAACTTCATAACATTATTATGGGAGTGGCCATGAAAGGTTTTTATGATCTTACATGATTAGTTATTTGAAGATATTAGGCCTGAATATTGCTGAAAAGCTAGCTAATGAAGAGAAAGATATTCTCATGCATGAATGAAAACTTACAACAAAGAAAGTAAAGGTAGAAGCATAAGTTGAAGCTAAAGAGCAAACAACTAATCAAAACGATTAGATAGCCTCAAATCAAGAAGCCTCCTCAAGGACCGTCATCATCTAAGTCCCAAGGTATTATCCATATACTTGTTATTCTTGTGAATCTTGCTCCACTCACCATCACCATTATGGATTTTGTGCAACTCGTGGTCAAAGATGCACTACAATACCAACAAGTTAAAACCCAAACTCAAATTTTAGAGCTCAAACAATGTCAGAATGCACATGTTAACCTTGTATTGTCTACCTTTGCTACACAACTCCAAGCAACTATGACAAAAATCCTTAAGGTTACCACAAAACAAAATCATAGGTAAAAGCAACACCATAACCTTAACTTACCTCACATGAACCTACCAAAGACCAACCTTTTACCTTTCAACTAAATCTAACTAATCCTCCTACCTTTACCACAATAGTGATGACAAACTCTTTCTTCACCCTTTGTTGCTAGTTACAAAATAGAGAAGAAAGTAAAATTTTAGAATTTTTCCACATATAAGACACTATATATTTTTTCTTCATATACACATTGCCCTATCATTCATTATAATATTTGTTTTTTCTCTCTTTCTCCATCGACTTTAATCTCTTATTATTTATCTAATATAATTAACTCTAATACTTTGTTATCATCTTAACGTCTAAAAGTGTTTCCAACGTCTGATAATACTTGCTAGCTTTCCTAATGCTTGCATCTGATAATACTTGCTAGCTTTTCTAATGCTTGCATGACTTGATACTTGCCGTAATATGTGTTTATTTAATTAAATCTTTTTCTTATATCCTGTTAGGTGAGAAGTAAAAAATCAATTTAAAAGTTACAATATTTATTATAATAGAAAAAGAGATATTATTGAAATTTGGATGGTTTAATACAATTTGGAGACACTAGTTAAAGTTTTGATAATAATAAAATATAACTAAACATTACATTTTTTTTTTCATATCATTATATTGCTTATTATCTTCTAACAATCGAATATATTTTGTTTAGGTAACTATGTTTTTCAATACCTTTTATAGGATAAGTAAACACAAGATAATCTAAAAGTTAAAAGTTAATCAAGGACAAAATAATGAAAGGCAGAAAATAATGCCTTAAACCATTTTTCATATATAAAGTCAAACATAATTGGAAAGACATAGGAATTAACCCAATCAAGTATTCAATACATTAAATTTCTATAAATGAAAAGTAATGGGTACAACAACATCTATAAACACTTAATCATGAAATTAAAAATAATATGCAAAGTTTTTGTATTATGCAAAGTTTTTGTATTTATGTAAAATGCAATCTTTTACAAAAAGAAACAAAACATAAAAGAGTAAGATAAATTAAGTAATTGTCAAATCTTAAAAATTATATTATCAACCTTTATCAAAAATAACGAAGAACAAATCAATGAGAAGACTGGTCATACATATCTAAACATCTATATAACCAAGATAAAAACAACTAAACAACTTATTAAGAAACATTATAATATATTATTGTAAAAAATTTAAGTATCTTTGTTATTTGTTGGTAAAAGTGTAATATATTGTATTTTTCACTTTGTAAAACAACTACTCACACGGAAATTATATTTTGTATCCTCTCTAAGGGACTTATTTTCCTTAATTAACACCTTTTATATATGCCTAATCAAAAAGTAGTAATTAAGAATACTTGTCTTAAATTCTTAGTTTTAGGAGAAAATTAAAAAAAAATAACTAAAAGTAATTTCATTACTCATCATTTATATACTCATTGGGATCAAATTCTTAATTACTGAAATCTTCCAAAAGTTTCTTAAAAAACCTAAATGTATCCCAATAATCAAGGAGAACTAATATAAACTTAGTGATGAGGAAATATCAGTAAATTTTATTAGAAATTATAAAATTGCAAATAAAACTCGTTAAATAAGAAATAAACTTACAATTTTTTTTGATAAATTTTAATTGATAATATAATGTGATCAGAAGAATTTAATGTAATCCACCAAGTAATACACTTTCTTCATATGTATTTTTGAATCTTTCAAAATATAAATAAATCCATTACCGCATCCATCTTTCATTTTTTATTTGAGATAATAACGCACAAGTTAAGGAATATAATTAATATATTTGATTATATTAAAATTATTTTTAGCTTTTTACAACATTCACAATGCATGGTTATTTAAATACATTATTTATCTTAATTTTGTGGATTCAATAATTACTGAAATCTTTTATAAGTTTTTTTTAAAAAAAATAAATGTATATCAATAATTAAGGAACTAGTATAAACTTATTATATTAGAATCAATGCCTAGTATCTTATGCTTTAAAGCATTTTGTATCATGAGTCAACTTATTGGTTCAATTTATATCAAACTTACAAATCTTCCATAAAATAAATTGGTAATATGTTACCAAATGAATCTTACTCACACAATATACCCAAATCAAATTACAAAAATACAATTATACAATTTTTCTCCTATGTAGCAAAACAGATAAAGTCATGTACCCTGTTTATATTAAACATGGAATGAAAAAATGCAAGAAAAGAGAGAAGAAGAAAGACAGTGAAAACGATGAAATTTGTATGTAAACAAAGAGAAGCTCCTTCACTACCCACATAGTATATACCAAAACAAATCACAATTCAGAGCCATTCCTTTTTTTTTTAACTTAGGGGTCCAATTCTTTCACCAGAAAGCAACCCTTGTCATTGACCCTTTCGAACCCTAAAGATAAAATTAACCCTAAAAATTCATAACAAAGAACAAAACGTCGCTTTCAGCATTCCCCTCACCAAACAAACTAATTTCCATTTTCTTAAACGTAGATGAAGAAAAGAAAAACACGAGTCATTGCCCTCAGTTGAAAAAAGGAGAGAGAGAAGGGAATAGTGTATTAACAAAGGGAATGATAATTATTATTTATTAATTACCCGCATTTATTTGTACTTTAACAATTTTTTTTTTATTATTATGGTGAAATAAGAAGCACCCACCAATGGGTGATGCCCGTGTTGTGTATTGTACAGTTCACACAGCACAAAAGTAACACACCCATGAACGAACTGAAAAAAGTGAAAAGCTCAAATAATAAAATGACAAAATCAAAAGCTTTAGCATAGTTTGTGTTTTTGCCATGGTTCCCCAAAGCAGCAGGATCAGCAATTCAACGACCTGGTGGATCAGGCACCAACACGGTTCGATCTGCATCTTCTTCTGCTAACCCAAAAGAAAATTAAAAAAGTTATATACAATTAGAGAAAAAAGAGAGGGGAAGATCTGAAAAGCTTTGTTGTACACACTGATAACATTGAAAAATGCAAGGTATTGTTCAACGCCGTTCCTTCTTCTTCTACTTCCTTTTTGTTTTTCTGAACCCTAAATTCTCCCTCATTTGACTCTACTTTGACTCCAATTCATTTACTCTTTGCTGAGATTGACTCTGCTCACTCCACATTATTTTTTTATGTTCGTTCTTGTTTTATTAATTTTTCGGGGTTTGTGTGGGTGTGGGGTGTTTGAATTGTGTCTGTGGTTGCATTGTATGAGTTAATTATTCGAATAGAAACTTCCGTGAGCATGGGGTCTTAAAGTTGAGAAATTGATGATGCAATTCAACTCAGCGAAAGGGGAAGTTTAGGAATTTGGGGGTTGGGGGTTGCGATTGTGCTTCTGGCTGTGAATTTTAGATGTGTGAATTTGTACCTATTTAAGCTTTTTTCTTCTTCTTAACTTCCAATTGTGGTTCTGTGGTCTTTTTGATGTTGCTCCGTGCAGCTTGTTAGTTTCAATGGACTTGTGTTTTGGGTGATTCTGGTAGTTTGCTACAGTTGTTCTTCTCAAAAACTTAAACTTTGTGAATGTAGTTCATTTGTTCTTCAGGAATGCGATATGAATGGTCGCATCTAAAAAGGCCTTGTAGACTTTGAGCTTATGTTGACGCATTAGGCTTTTGGGGAAGTTCAATTTGAGTCATTGAAGGTCTTAAAACTTCAATTTTACATCTTCCGCGTATGAGGTTTTAGTTGTTCAGTGAGTTAATAGAGCAAGGGATTTGTTTTCTTTCTTCTTTTGCTTCTAAGGCATCTGGGTGATATACGGCTTGAATTTGCTAATCAATGGCTTTTTTACCTTGACAAGCATGTAATAGTTACAGATTGTGAGATCTGTGAAAGCATGTTCCTGCCTTGATGTTCTTGTTTGAGATAGAAGTGGCAGTGAAGTGGATAAATGGAGTAATTTGTTTTTCTTGACACTGAAGAATAAGGTAAACAGAGTACAAAACTGGTTAGTGCAGTGAATTTGGCTATATTATAAAGCATGTGAATCAATTTTCGTGTCCCAGTGCTCAGGAACTGAGCTAGAGCGATGTGAAAATTTTAATGGTGAGGAGGACCATATATATATATATATATATATATATATATATTATTGTGAGAAATGAGAACGATAAATTTAGACCAAACATTGATAATCTTGATTAAAACATAGTTACTAGTCACACGACCACTTAAAAAAGTCCATTTACATTTTTTAATCTTGAGCATTTTTGTGTGGTTATATGGTAAAGATTTAGAGGCAACAACATCACCCATGCTTATCCTTTATTATAAGCGATAGTTGGGATGCTAATTTTTTATTCTTAATTAATAATGAGGTGATGGAATGACATTTTTACTTTTCGAAAGAATTTTTATCGAAAAAGACATCTTCAACAATTAGCCCATTTCTCCTTATCTTTATCTTTACAAAAGTGGCTTAAGTAGTAGCAAAGATTTGGCTGCACCAAATGTCAAAACAGCATGGTCGTTTAATGTGTACACTGTGCAACATATGATGGATCCGCTTTAGGTGGGGTAGAAATTACAGATAACTGTTAGTAAAGCTAGGACCTAGGATGCATTAATTAGACTGAAAATAAAGGCTATGAAACTTCCTTATTCTTGTGGGGTTTAGGTAATTGTATTTCGGCTGGAGTGCAACCGCATCATGGTTTAACTTCTGACTTAGACGAAATTCACATTAAATAAACTGATATGTTAAAACTGACAGTATAGTAAAAGGGGTATTATTTGTCAACTGACCTGTCAAAAAGTAAATAGTCTTGTTTTAAACTACACCTCTGCCCGAAAAAAAACTCTCCTACTTTTTGCTTCAAGATTGATTCTCAGCCATTAAAATGAAATCCTCCTGAAGGAGTCTCTTAAGGAAGGATGTGTCATGCTTGATCATTTTGATCTCACCTCAATAAATGATATGGTGGTTGTGGGCTTCCACATCTAGTCATAAGTGAATATGTCATATTTTTCATTTTTCTATGTTGAATTCTACTGTCGATCTGTGAGTTTATGCATTGCTTTTTTATCTCTGAATTTTTAAATCATGTGAACTCAAACTAATGAATGCCTGATTTTACCATCCTCATATAAAAAAGAACAGTAGTTACTGTAATATTACTGAACTTGGATATTTGTTACAGGTAGATCCCCAGACCAGGAATCAGTAGGGTCTGGGACAAAGAGGTCCAGTGCATCATCTGGGGGTAGGCCTCGGAATCAGGAGTTCTTCTATAAGTTTGTTGATAGTGACAGCTTGACTGAGAAACTTGTAGATTGGTTTGAATCTGTAACAGAAGACCGTGCGTTGAAACAGCAGGCATTTGATGTTCCATTTGAGTTGATTGAACTTCAAAAATTTGATTATGCATTGGAAGGGATTTCATTTCAGCAGCTGACACGCATGCCCAATGCTGTTCATGCTTCTACATCTGATGCTGTAGAAGCAACAGCTTATATCGCAATTGAAGATTTTTTACATGCAAGTATAAAAGGCTTGTGGGAGGCATTTTGGAGTCAAGATGAGCCCATGCCTTTTTCTGTGGCTTGTCTGTATAATTCCAACATGAAGTTTTATCAGGCTGAACAGGCTATTGCAAATGGAAGGCTTGGAGGTCTTTGTGGTACTGGTATATTGCTTAATAATTCTCGACATCCACATGGAAAATGGGATCATGTCCTTGAATTGGCACTTCTAAGGCCTGATGTTGGAGGCCATGCTGTTGGCAGTGATCGTCAGCCTTCTCCAGCAGTTCTTGGAGAAGCTCTATTTTATGCTCTTCGAATGCTATTGGCAAGGAGTTTAAGTAGACTGAGTTTCTTTCCTGATCCATGCACAGTGTTTGTTCTTCTAGTTGATTCTCAATATGGGGGAGTTGTAAAGGTTGAAGGAGATGTAAATAAGCTCAAATTTGACGTGAATAATGTTTATGAATGTGCTGCGGAATGGGTAAAAAATCATTCTAGAATTTCTGTTTCTCCAATTGATAGGATCTGGAACAAACTTGGAAATGCAAATTGGGGAGATATTGGCGCTCTACAGGTACTATTTGCCACTTTCCACTGTATAATGCAATTCGCTGGAATGCCCAAGCACTCTGTTGAGGATTTAGCTGCTGATCATAGTTCACGTCTCCAAACAAGAAGAGTTGAGAGGCAGTTAGGAGATACCAGTGTAAATGGAAATGGTGTATTTCGATACGCACAACGTAGTGTTTCCCCTGAAATTGTTGAAGTTGAGGATGATTCAGTCAAAGTTAATTCCAAAGAGGCTATGATATCAGAAGGAACCATATTATGGGTGGAGGATTCAGATTGGCAAAAGGGTTATCAGATAAAAGAAGTAATCAACACTAGTGAATTGACATACTTCATTGCATCCCATCTTGAAGACCCAGGAAAAAATCTGTTCCTATATGTGGGCTCTCATCCGTCCCAGCTGGAACCAGCATGGGAAGATATGAATCTATGGTATCAAGTTCAGAGGCAGACCAAAGTATTGACAATAATGAAGCAGAGAGGTCTTTCAAGCAAATATCTGCCTCAATTGAGTGCCTCTGGTAGGATCATACACCCAGGTCATTGTGGCCGACCCAGTTCTGGTGGAAATTGCGACCACCCCTGGTGTGGGACCCCTATTCTCGTAACCAGTCCAGTTGGTGAAACAGTAGCTGAAATGGTACGCAGCGGCCAATTTGGTTCAGAGGAAGCTATCAGATGTTGTCATGATTGCTTATCAGCGCTTTCAGCTGTTGCTTCTGCTGGAATTCGGCATGGAGAAATCAGGCCAGAGAATGTGATATGTGTAAAGTCCGGCGTGAGGCACCCTTATTTTGTTCTGATTGGATGGGGTCATGCCATTCTTGAAGATAGAGATCGTCCTGCTATGAATCTTCATTTCTCGTCTACTTATGCACTTCAAGAAGGAAAGCTATGTTCTGCTTCAGATGCAGAAAGCCTAGTTTATATGCTTTATTATTCATGTGGTGGAGTTTTCCCTGATCTAGATTCCGTAGAGGGAGCTCTACTGTGGAGAGAGACGTCTTGGTCAAGGAGATTAATTCAGCAGAAACTAGGTGATATTTCCACTGTGCTGAAAGCTTTTGCTGATTATGTTGATAGTCTATGTGGGACACCATATCCCATGGACTATGACATATGGCTGAGAAGGTTGAGGCGAAATATTCATGAAGATGATCACGGAAAGGAAATTGATGCAACAGGCTAGACTTTCAAACTGGGTCCAATGTCCGAAATGGAAAGTCTTGGTCTTAAAGTGTTTCTCATTGCAATGCTTGGACTTTTGGGTGGTAATAAAACATGGAAGTCATTGGTTTAATCTCTGATGCTCATGCATTTATATACCAAGAACGATTGGTTTGGGGAATGGTTAGTGCATTCCATGAAATGAGCATGTCATGATTGCTCATGTTGGTCTGCTGTATCTTCTATAAATCTTGAGACTTGATTGGTGGCATCTTTGGGTAGATGAAGAATAGTCATTCCTTCATTTTGAGGTTCCAAAACGTGACTTTGACAGCTTTCTTTCCATTTCATTTTTCTGGTTATGAGTTTCTAATCGAAGTAATCAATCTGTATTGATAACATCATTCGTTTGTAAAGATAAAAAAGGTCTTTGTAGAATGCTTGGTGTTTGTGCAGTTGCTTGGTTCCAGGCCATTCTGAACGGTACAAACTGCACATGACATGTAAACCTATTCTGTAAATGTGTTGTTTTTCTTGTGTTCACTGGGTTTCTTTTTCACTTTGAAATTCTATCTCTAATTTGTTTCCATGTCCCATTTAAGCCTTCAACTTCACGAGGAAGAGGGATGTTGTAGTTGTTTTTATCACTATCTAAACTGTCCATTTGTTGTGGGATAGACTGTGAAATCATCGTAGAACCTTGGAGGAAGAAACAACCATTTATATTTCAGATGTGCTACTTTACATCCATCTTCACTCAGTGTTCGTATGAAATTCCTTTATGGCAGCTAAAGTTTCATGCCTCAGGCCTCGTTGGTGAAATTCAGTGTTGTTTACATTATGAGAAGTTAACTGACGAAAGTTAAAGGGAAACACTTATTAATAACGTACAAACTAACACCTTTGTTCTATTTTTCTTCGTGCGTCTAAATGCCTTGGGATTTGACTTTGAATAAAAATCACTAGTGTTATTTAAAACCAAAAAAACATTAGCTTTTCATGTGATGATAGTGTATTCCATAATTTCTATTAGTTGCTTGGGCCTTGGCTAACAGTATCTCTAACTTGCTAGTTATATATATATATATATATATATATATTTTAGGAACTATATGAAAAAGGATACTTTTTTAAGGAGCAGAGTGAAGACTCAATCACAATTAGATTTAGGAAATCTATTTTTAGAGTGAGATATTTACATTCTAAAATGAAGAGTCACAATGTCACCTATGTATATATCTTCATCTATGTAAATTTGTAGTTTTCGCTCTACCTACTGTCTTAATCCTTTCGAAGAATGAAATAAAAGAAAATTAATACCACGAAGTTTGAAAGAAAGACTTGGTCTCAAATGGCTTGCTTTCTCAGTACTCCATTGTTCCCTTATAATTGATAAAATATAGTTTTTAGTATTTCTTTTGACTGACCATCCGAAAATACAGAAACTGTACTACAATTGGCCTCAAGTCTAAAGGGAAAATACTTCCATCCCAAATTTTAATCGAAAGGAACTTTCTCATGCCCCAAAACAAATGATCAAGTGTTTGGTGAGTTCAAATGGGAACTTGTCTCGTGCCTTTGCAACTCACTATCTTCTAAACTAATTAGCAAACATACCACAGGTAGGAATACCAGCAAAATCTATTAGTATTTGAATAATCCTATAAAGAAAATATTAGATAAAATACATTCTAGACTGTCCTATAAAAAGTATTTGATGTTTTAGAGAAATGAATACATTCATATGCCAATAAGTTTAACAGGAGGATGTAGTAATAGATTTAGAATTACTCTTACTAGATGCTAATTTTCGCACTTTATCCGGCCCAATCACATAACATATAAATACTGTATAAGAGTTTAAATATTCCTAAAATGTATTTTTTAATTTAATTTATTTTTTATTGTTAAAAAAAAAACTAGTACCCAATAACTTTTTTATCCACAATCTTTCACACCTAAATAGTCAACCCTAATAATATCCATAAAAAAAAAAATAGAGCTAATTATACTAATGCGCTGTATCCCAATGGTTCATTTTACTTTAAACTTAATGTATTCCAACAAAACATACCATTTAGCTACCTTTACTTGCATTTTTTTTTATCAGAACTACAATTGTAATTGAATGTCAAGTTTTTGAAGTTAGGATACCAAATACACTTTTGTTACCGTATGGACTCTTTTTACGAATATCAAGTACTTAAATTCAGCAAATTTTAATTACTTAATATATAATTTTAGATATTTTAAGTAACTAATTAGGACACTTTATGATGTGTTGAAAATAAGGATAGATGAATTGGATTAAATACAAAGTAAAAGAAAAAAAAAGTGTTTCTTGTTGACATTGCAAAAAAAATGTTATTGTTGAGAAAAAAATAAAAAGTGACAGTTACTAGTAGATTGTTTCATCCTGCACGTCGATACTTTCTTCTTCCACCTCCATAAGCAAAGCAAAAGTATTTTTTAAGCCTTTCATTTTCTTCGTCACTCTTCTTCAATTTTTTTATATAAATAATTCAGAATATAAAAAATTATATTTTAGATTTTGTAATTTAAAATAAAAAATTTATATTTTAGATTATATAATCTAAAATATATATATTTTTTATTTTAAATTGTATAAATTGGAATACAAATTAGATTATAAAATCTGAAATACAAATTTTAGAAAGGTATTTTGATAATTTTAGAATTTGATAGTGAGTTGGACTGCTCCTTTCTACACTCCATAAAATCTTATATTTTTTTTTAAAAAAAGAACTTGTGAGAAATACTTAAATATCCTTTGGTAAGTGGGGTTGGCATGGTTGAATTTATGTTTCGGATTTTGTAATCTGAAAAATCATTGGATTGTAAAATCGAAATTATTTTGGTTGAAAGTTATAATTTTGATTAGTCTATCGGATTAACTGAATCTGAAATAGAAAAATGTATTCTAGATCATGTCTTTAGAATTTTAATCTAAAAACTGTTATTATATTTTAGAATAAACTAATCTAAATGATAAGTTTGTATTTCAGAATAGGCTAATTTAGTAGTTAATTTTTATTTAGAAATAAGCTAATCCAGAAATTAAAACAATCTAGATTATACAATTTAAAAAATATTTTTAAATTTAAAAATATTTTCAGGATTATATAATTCGAAATATCTTTTATAAAAAAATTATTTTGGAAGGTATAGGGTGAAATTGTTAAAGTTATTACAATCATTTACTAGATTTGTTTCAATGAAATTTCAGTGTTTTGACGTTCTCTATTAAAGTTGTGGAAGTACAAGAAGCAGTCTGTGAAGATGCATTCTTTCTGCAACTCCACGATTTTATCCTACACCTCCATATTGTTTCAAAATTTCAAAAATATTCTCACCACAATTCAATATATTAAAGTTGTATATAAAATTGTAAAATATGATATATAATTTGTTTATGGTAGATCGTATAATTCGGTATATATATATATATATATATATTTTCTTTTTATATTTTAAATTATATAATTTGGTATTCAATTTTTTCTTTATATTTCAGATTCTATATTTCGATATACAACTTTTTTATATTATATGGTACAACTTGAAATATATTTTTTATTTTAAATTATACAATCCAATATGCAAAAGTTATATATTAGATTATATAATTTAGAATGTAAAAAAGAAATATATACTAAATTATATAATCTATTATAAAAACAATTATATGTAAAATTATATAATTTAGTATATAAAAGTTGTATATTAGTAACATCTGAAATAAAAAAAATTGGAAAATATATAATTTATCTAATTTTTTATTAACGGTATAATAGTTAATTTGCTGTGCCCAAGGTACAGTAAGAAAGCAAAGAGATATAGGAACAGGAAGAAACCATCATGAGTGAGTTGTCAATTTTTAACCAGCTAGTCCAAACATGATCTAACCTATCGAACTCACTTATTGGTAATCAAATCGTACTCACTTGCATTGCGAATCACAAAGAACTTAGAGGAGATTTCTCTCACTAATCATACAAATTTCATCAAATTCTAAACTTCATAGCACCCTATAATTTTGCCCATGAGCTTCAGTTTTTTTTTTTTTTTTTTTTTTAAATACCATAGTACACCTGTCTCTTTTATGCATGTAAGAGTTGATTCATTTTTCTAGATTTTGTTATTCATAAGGTAATTTGAAATATAGTTAGGAGCTTTTTTTTGTTGCTGCCAATTATATGATTCAAACGACAAATATTACCCTTCAAATTGCATCGTAATTACAAATATGAAAGTTTAAGATGACATATGAAAAAAGACATTTCTTTATTATAATTTCAAATCGTGCATTCTGAAAATTTATTTTACTTATTTTTAAACAAATAATTTGTAAATTATGTCTAACTCACTTAATCAAAAGTTTTAGATTACTCAAGGAAAGATTATACCAATTTTAATACTTTAATATATTTTATTCAGAGATGAAAAATAAAATTGTAATTATAGATATTGGTCAAATTTATCTTGATATTGATAGAAAATATTTAAATTGATCGAACATGATATATATGTATTGATACTAAGATGACTCATATTTAACTTTTTAAATTAGATGTATGTACATGTATATTATATCGTTTTTATTTTAAATTATTAAAATATATTTAATTTATCTTATAAACTATTTTAAAATTTATGTAATTATAATTATTTTATTGTTGTTCAATATTGAAAAGAAAAAGTGTATGTTTTTATTTGAATTCTTTGATAATATTACTTTTCCTTTACTTTAACTTTTTTTTATAAAATAAAATATTTAACACATATTTGTACTTTAAATTTTTTTTTATAAAATAAAATATTTAACACATATTTGAATAAATATTAAAACAAATAAATTTATATATATTGTTTGATGTAGAGGATGATGTGACCCAATTATATATCCTTTAAATATATTGAAGAGGAGTATAGTTAAACATGTCTCATGTCATTGTCATTTGACATTTATGTTTTAAATTATTTAAAAAAAAACAACAATTTTATGATGGAAATATGTATTATATTCAAAGTTAATTTTGAGAAGATATGTGACTCAATTAGTTGAGAATATTTAATTTATATGATGAGAAGACTTGGGATACGTGTTAAATGGATAAAATGGATAAGAAGCTGTCTTGAATCTTTCTTGGTGTCAGTTCTAGTTAATGGTAGTCCTACTATGGAGTTCAAACCTTAGAAAGGACTTGGCCAAGGTGATCCACTAGCATTTTCCCTATTTCTTATAGCGGCTAAAGGCCTGACAAGGGCTGCCAAGACTGCTGAAAATTTAGGAGTGTTAGAAAGACTCAGAATAGGTAGGAATGAAGTCGGTATCAGTATATTACAATTTGCTGATGATACGATGTTTTTTGTGTAAAGATAGTATTCAAAACATTGTTACCATTAAAAGCATGTTGAGGTGTTTTGAGTTAGCTTCCGGGGGCTTAGGGTGAACTAGTCTAAGAATTCCCTAGGGGGCATAGAAGTAGACTTTTTGAGCCTTCAAAGATATGCAACTCTACTTAATTATAAGATTATGGTCATTCCCTTTGTGTATCTAAGTGTACCTATTGATGGGAATCATAAGAGAGTGAATTTTGGGAAGGGTGTGTTGGATAAGGTTAGGGAGAAATTGTCTAGGTGGAGAGGCAAGAGTATGTCCATGGCTGGTAGAGTCATGTTGATTAAATCTATACTTTTTTCTATGTTTCTGTTTTACTTATCTATCTTCAAAGTTGTAAATAAAGAAATTATAAAAATCCAGAGACAATTTTTGTAGAGTTGGAGAGCTGATAGGAAGAGAATAATTTTGGGTTAAATAGGAAAAAAGTTGTAGAAATAAGTGCAGTAGGGGTCTAGGCGTTAAAGATATTTTGCTTTTCAACAAGGCCTTACTTGGGAAGTGGAAATGGAGGTTAGGTACAGAGGAAAAGGGTTTGTGGAAGGAAATTATAGAATCCAAATATGGATCATGGAGAAGCATTGATCAAGATAATTCAAATATGAAAGAATCCACATGGTGGACAAATTTGAAAAAAGTATGTAGAAATAGTACTGAAGGAAAGTGGTTTAATGAACACCTGAGTTGGAAATTGAGCAGAGGAAATAGAATTATATTTTGGATAGATTGCTGGGTAGAGGGTAGATCTTTGAGAGAATAATACCCTAGATTATATGCAAATTCCTTGCAACAGGACCGTACAATTAAATATATGGGTGAGTGGTAAGGTAATTTATAAACTGAAATTTAAGATGGAGAAGATCCTGGTTTGAATGGGAATAGGCGAGTGCAGAGGCGCTAATGCTTACAGTACAATAATGAGATCCAAGAGAGCAGTTGGAAGATCAGTGAGAATGGAAAGGAAAGAAAGGAACCGAATATATTGTAAGTGATGCATATTATAAGATCGTGGGGAGGGGGCTGGTGGTGAGGAGGAAGTGTTCCAAATTTTATGAAAGGAAAAAGCTATACCAGCTGCCCAGATTTGTGCATCGAGATTTGTGTTAAACAGGTTGTCCACTAGAGATAAACTTTTGAGGGTAGGAATCCCAATTAGAAGTATTTTGTGTGTGTTGTGTAATTTAGGTGAAGAAAATTCAGGTAATTTATTTTTTACTTGTGAAGTGCCTAGGAGTTTATGGAATAGGTGTGGAGGGTGGCTAGGGGTGCAATTTGTGCACCATTATTCAGTTAAAGAGCACTTTCTAAGGTTTTGTGCTTTTGGGATGGGTAAGAGTGGGACTGGTGTGTGGAGAGTGTTATGGCTGACAATAGTTTGGTCTATTTGGAAGTTAAGAAATAATATTGCTTTCAAGAACATGGTCTGTGATATTGTAGAGGTTTTTTTTACAATTCAAACTAAAACATGGGCTGTTATAAGAGTTAAATTTAAGAATTCCTTTTTTTCTTATTCTAATTGGGTTATTGCACCTTTGGAATGCATAAAAATGTTAAAAGGCTAAGAGAGCAAGTGGCAGAGGAGTGGCCTGAGTGATGAAATTGTTATCTTTAATTTATTATTATAGATGTCATAACTTGACTCTTATTTTTGCAAGAAGCTCTAATGTTTTGTGGATGCAATGGTGTTGAGTTATGATGCATAGCATAAAAGTATAGTCGAGGAATGAAGAAGCAATTATAAGATTTTTTGTGTGAATGTTATTTTTCTTTGTTTGACTTAATATTTTGAAAAACTATGTATTTGTCTTGTTATTGTTAGACAATGATGATGCTCTGATGGAGGATTGATTGAAAATTTGTTATATTTTTTGAATGTATGATGACCTACTTGAGGTCTTGTCCCCTGTAAATGTAATTTTGCTGGTTTCTGTTTATGTTGACAGGTTGAATATCAGTGAGGTATGTTTTTTTTGGGATTGAGGGCGTATTACCTTCTATGTGTGTGCGTTTTTGTGTGTGCGTTTTTGTGTATGTGTGTACATTTTTGTATATAGGTTTGGATAACCTTTTTATCCCTATTTAATAAAATTCTTTATGGTCGATTAAAAAAACAATTTTATGAATTAATTTGATTACTAAATTGATTTTAATCTATAAATTAAAAATTATTTTACTGTATTTTTTTATTTTTGTAATAATTTTATCTTGAATTTCATGATTTGTTGAGGGATATCATAATTCAAATATTGAGAAATATTTGTTGAAGGATATCATAATTCAAATATTGAGAAATACGAATAAAGCTTTTTTATTGACAAAATGACTTGAATAATTATTAAAAAGTTACTAAATTGTTCTTCATTGATTATTTGTAATTGGTTAAAACTTACCAGTATAAAACTATTCTAAACAATCAATATACAAATTATTCTGTGTAAATTTTTCAATATTTATGTTATAGTTAAAATTGTTACCAATTTAACTACTATCCAGTTCTGTTAATAAAATTATTTAATGATATAATTGACATAATCATAAAATTCAATAGATTTGCTTTATATATGATTTATAATTAAATGGCAAACTATTATAAGTACATACCTTTTTTTCTCTTTTTTTATTAAACTATAATAGAGTACAAAATTTTGTTTGTAATAACTTATTACAATAATTATTTTTTTTTTCTCTGTCACATGTAGATATAGAAACTAGCTGCAACTCCAAGACATGTTTGAGAAGATTCAGCTTAGCCATTTTCCGGACATCATTGCATGATATCCTTGGATATGCTTGCCATGGCTTCCTCTCTGCTTCTCTCATTTGATACTCCCATTTGCTTCTCTTCCTCATATTTGCATTTGATTCCCTCACACCACAACTCAATTGTTATGCTCTTTATCTCAACAATGCATAAAAAAACTTTTCTAGCATGGCGTGTCCTTGAAAAACCTTTCTAAAAACATTGTTAATAGGAAGCACCAAGATGTTGACATTCATAGACTGTGAATTCAGATTTATTTCTGCATTGTTTGGCCCAACTTCCCTTCCTCAATGCTGATAAAAAATGCTTTCCTTCTTCAATGATAAAGTTGGTTTAATTGACACAATTGTTTTCTGAACTCAGGCTCGCTTTTGGTAGGTTCTATTTGTGGTAAAAGTTCCTCTTTTACTCTTCAGATCATTTTGGTTGACACGCTTCCAAGATTAATAATTATTAAAGTCAAGTTCTCATATATAAAAGGTAATGCACTACTATTTATGTGGAGACTTTGTTGAGTTGGTTCAAAATTGATTTATTAATTTGAATTAACTAATTTAAAATTAACAAAATAGTTTTTGAATTAAGTGATTTTAACTTTTAAGAATTTACGATTTGGAATCATATTAATGATGTGTTTTTTTTTTTTCAAATAACATCATTTGAAATTTCTACAACTGTAATGATGAAATTGCACTATCTAAAGTACAATATTTATTTTTCAAAACATATAATTTATAATAACAAAAAATCTCTAAATGGGTACCTGAGAAAGGCTTGCAATAATTACTAATGAAAGGACTGTCTAATGTCAACCAAGACTACACTTTTAAGATAGGTGTTTTTGGATGTTTGTAAGCTGTTTTCAGTGTTTTATGGCATGACTTAGTCTAGGGGATGTGTGTAGGGTTAGCCTAGGTGGGTTTAAGGAATTTTCAATAAGGTTAGGTTGGTTCTTGATGAAATTCTTAGAGAGAACTTGAACAAATATGGCGGAAGCTAGGTGAAGTTGTGTAAAGGTTCTTAGTTATCTTGGGTTTGACTTTTGAGAAATTCTAGGTGGGTTATATTGCAAATGGTGGTTCTTCCGATTTATATTATGAACCTAAAAATATTATGTTGATCCACTAATTAAACCCATTCAATAAGTTATACAATCAACCTAATGGAAAACAATGTGCATAAATACTTTCTAATTATAAAAGCATAGGAAAAAAAGTCAGTTAAGACTCTACACAAATATATAATTCCTATTATAAACCTCTTTTTTTAGTTCTCTATCCATACACCATCATATTATACTTCTATTTGAAAATTTAAATTCAAAGTTCTTTATTATCTACAAACAAATAAACATTAATGCGAATTGAACTCAAATTTAAAGTAAAAAATATATCTTATTATAAAAACACTCCACGATGAGATGGTCTAATAATGCATCCTATTTTTGGAGACCATTTTTATTTAAACGAGGTGATATATTCTGCATGACTAAGTAATTCCTCAGAACAAACATGTTAAAGCTACATTTTGTGATCTTAAAACCTTTTATGTATAAGAAAGGTTTATTATGATGTACTTCTAATTTTTACATATTATGTGTTACTAATTTTTTTTAATTCCATTTTCAATCCAAACTACTATTCTATTTGTATTAAAATAACAGTGCAGAGTTGGGAACATTTTGATTCCAAGATACACTGAATTTCATTAAGAGCCACCAATTTCATTTATAAAAAAAGGGCAAAGTTTTGATTCCAAACTACAATTTCATAAACTTGCTTAACTTCCTTAACATGAACCATTTACATATTGTAAAAAAAATCACAAATTGCCCTAACCATTCAAAATTAACTTTGATAAGTCTCATCATGAACTTGTTAATTTAATTTTTCTTCTTAAATATTCAATTTTGATCTTCAATTTATTATACTCAATTCCACATCTTTCTCTCACACCATTCAACGTAATTATATATTGTTGATCTATAATTATAAAACATTTAATTAAGATTAGCATAGATTCCATTATGTTTTATTTATGTAGGTCTTCTACAAGTGATAATATTTCCTTTGACTTATGATCTTAACAATATTGTTACTAACACTTGAAAATGATGTTCTTAATTGAGACATTTTATTAAACACTTTCGTGTAATGATATTTTAAGTGCTCACACACAAACATGAATAGAAATAGCAGTAAAATAGGAAAGAAAAAAAGAAGGATATATCACTGTGATAAACTTTCAAATATATTAAAAATGTAAATTTTGGCATGAGAGGTCAATACTTTCTTCCAATTTTTCACTTCACTCTTTTCTGTTGTGTCGCCTAGCACTCTATGCAATAGTTTTTATGCAATTTACATTTATCTCTCGAATAACTAACCTCTTAAAATTATGATTCCCTTTTCACTACTTAATTATTTTTCTTTTTCCTCTTCTGTTATAAGTGTATTTGAAAGGTGTAATTCTCCATTTTTTTATTTTTTTTTTTAGTTGTTGGGGTTTGTTACACTTACCTACACAAAATACCATCACCATAACCAATCTTTGAATTGACGCAAAAGAAATGCATGTGCATTGTTGAGGCAAAAACTATTATCACAAAGCTCCTCCTATCTTTTAGGCTACAATAAAAGTGCATATAGATTAAAAAGTTATTTAAAGTCATGTGCCATGCTTGGAATTATTAGAGGAATAACTTTGTTAATTGGGTGGGGATAGTGTAACTAAACCACAATTTCTAACTCCTGTAATTTCTTTAAACTTCATTGGAGATTTTTGTAATTTCCTCTTGCTATTTACTCTAAATAAACTTGACAATAATATCATATTTGAATAAATCCAATACCATCGCTTGGATTGTATTCGTTGTTCTAGTTTATTTTCCTTTTCTTGTTTTTTCTAAACAACACCACTATATTCGTTTTTTTATCAATAAATCAATGAAGCTTGATTACATTTGATGTAGAGGTTCCATAAAATCTAGAAAAATTGAGTTATTTCTTGTCTTTTGCGCATCTCAAGCGACTGCTTTCCACTGTTTACGATCTTACACTTCTCTGTGCTTGTCACGTGTCCTATCTCACCTCCTCTTCTTCCTAGAGATCCACATTCTTCTCTTCTATTCTCAAAACTTATTTTTTTCTCTCTCCATTTTGTTCTCATTGCACACTGTTCATTCATGATGCCATTGGTTTGATTTTTCTATGTTGGTGTAACATTTGTGATTTTATGTTGGGTTACAACAATTGGTTTTCCTTGTTTATTTAATGATATTGTGGGAAGTATTTACAATTGTTGAACTGAATCATGGATAGACCCACCAAAGCAATAAATGCCAAGGATAAAAGATATTCTTCCTCTATGTAACAATATCAAGCAACAACTGAGGAATATTGCAGTGAAATTGTGAAACAAGGTTTATTATGAGATGAGTTTAAGTGTTTTTATTTGATCCCTTCGTTGATTGTACTAGTTGTAGGAATTTATTGTTATAATGTTCACTCATTTGTTTGTTTTGGTTTGCTTGAATTTTTTAATTCTTTCCAATTCTTCTTTTCCTTTTCAAGGAATTGGGATTAAGTAAGTTTTTTTTTTTTTTTTTTTTTTTTTTTTTTTTTTTTTTTTTTTTTTTTTTTTTTTTTTTTTTTTTTTTTTTTTTTTTTTTTTTTTTTTTTTGTTTTATTTTTTTTTTTTTTTTTTTTTTTTTTCTTTTATCGTACTTTCAGGGTGTTTAAGCTTCATTGGGATTTGAAGAGAAAAATGTCGTTTAAGAGATCGAAATCAATAAATGAAAGAACTCTATCTACTGCAGAGGAGCAGATGAAGGTACTTGACATCATCTGATATTTTATTGCACTTTGCACATTAGTGCAGACTCTGATATTTTATCTTCCATTCCAATGTTTGCATGTAATCAATTAATTTATCTTAGACGAGGGTAATTTTGAAGTGGAAAATTATTTGATTTCCTATTTTGTCTTAGATTGTAGAAGTCAGAAAGATAATTGGTCCAATTGCTGACAAGTTCTCTGCTCTGTGTTCGGATGCATCAATTCTAAGATACCTTAGAGCGCGCAGTTATAATACCAAGAAGGCTGCAAAGATGTTGAAAGGCACCATAAAATGGAGGCTGGAGTTCAAGCCTGGGAAGATTCAGTGGGTGTGCACAAAATCTTATTTTTCTATAAAATGAAATACAATATATTAGAGTTCAAAGCATGAAAGTTGGTCTGTAAATGCTTAGTACTGCAGTTATTCTGTAAAAACTTGTGAACTTAGATAAGTGTAGCTCAAACCCAACTAAAATTCACTCTGCAGTTTTATAGGTGAATTGACTGTACCTAGGATAGGTCTATCATTTGTGATACTAATTGTTCATGCAATTACAAACAAGTAATTTCAGTGGCTTTATCAGTATAATTCTCTCTATCTCAGATTTTATTTTGTTCAGTCAATTACATAATAGAATTCCAGGGCATGATTAGAATGTTTTAAATACTGATGATTTGCATACGGTTAACTACATAACTGCAAATGAAAGACAATATTTTTTTCTACTTTTTATGCAAATAGGATGATATTGCTCAAGAAGCTGAGAGAGGAAGGCTGTATAAAGCTGATTACTTGGACAAGCAAGGAAGGATTGTTTTTGTCATTAGACCTGGTATTCAGGTAGTCTAAATAAATTGAAGAGAGTAAGCACAACATTCATTTTTGTTGTGGTAGTACTTAAGCAGCTGAGCCTTCTTGTTGTTTGGATCTCATTGTCAGTATTATTGAAGTTTGAATAAATGGTTGATTTAATCTCTGAAATTGTAATTTATTATCACTTCAATCCCTAGAATTAACAAAATTCAAAATAAAAAAAAAAAACTCCGAAACTGGAATCTCTCTCTGATTCTAGTCCAAAGACTTATGTGAACCAAAATACAGTTTAGGAGTTTTTTTTTTTTTAGTTTTGTTAATGATGGGAACTAGAGTAAATTGCAATTTCAAGGAGTTAATTGATCCTTTTGTCTTAAAGTTTGAACGCTTTTTGACTAAGACTTGTTCATCTATCCAATCTAGAGTACAAGCACTTCAATTGCGCAAATCAAGTACCTTATTTACTGTTTGGAGAATGCCATATGGAATCTTGGTTCCAATCAAGAGCAGATGGTTTGGCTCATTGATTTTCATGGGTGGAATACAGCATGCTTGTCCATGAAGGTTGCACGAGATACTGCTCAAATCCTGCAGGCTCATTACCCTGAGAGGTTGGGCATGGCAATCTTTTACAATCCACCAAAAGTGTTTGAGTCATTTTGGACGGTATGACACCATAACATCTCTCTTTATAACTCTACTTTTTATTGGGAAGGGAGGGGCGACGACTTTGTCAGACGAGGCTTGAATATGTAATGATATTCTCCTACTGATGTTGCTTGTTATTGGTATAGAGAAAAGATTTGTCTCATTTGGTTGGCTTTTTTCTCAAGTTCGTTTTGTTTCTGTTGCAAAAACTTAAGATTCTACATGCAACTTGTTAAACACATGTGCTTGATGAGAATTTGTATGTGTGCACACAAGTAGTCAGTGTTTAGTCATATTATGTATCTCCCACTTTTGGAGATACTTTTGGTTTATTTTTGTTCCATTGTGCTGAATCATGGAATATGGGAGAATGTTGCCCCAACTAGAGTGTAGTATTAGTTTAAAGTGAGTTGTGACATATCAAATAAAATTACTCCTGTGATATACAAGTAAAGCCAAGCTTGTTAAAATTTTCTCAATAACATCTCTTAAATTCAGTATTGTTGTATTTGCTTTGTGTTTTTTATAAGCATGCTTTTCATGGTAGCAGATGGTGAAACCATTTCTAGAACCGAAGACTCACAAAAAGGTGATATTTGTTTACCCTGATAATCCAAGAAGCTCCATGGTGATGGAGGAACACCTTGACATGGACAAGCTGGAATCCTATTTTGGTGGGAAAAACACAGTTGGGTTCAACTATGAAGCTTATGCTCGGAAAATGAAAGCAGATGAGAGTAACATGTCTGGTGTTTTAGATTCATGTTGTTCATCATCGCCCGGATTTTTAGACTTGAAATTTCAAGAATCAGAGCAGTCAGTAACCAGTCCTTCTGTGGATGAAGCACCTAGTGACGAAGCAATTTGTTCAAACTTGGAAGAAGTTGATGGTAGTACACATGAAAAGATGGCTTGCTCCCAGTATGAATCCAATAAGGTTAATGAACCAAAAAAGACATGAAGGGCTGAATCAGAAGAAAACTAGGCATACACAAGGTGGATTATTCTACTCATTCAAAGTACAAAAGCACTGAACTTGAATCAGTATGTGCTATAGGTTTGAAATTACAATCAACCAAAGCCACATGTGGTCCATTGTCCATAGCAGCAGACACCAACACATGGATCCATATATCTCTGAAACAGATAGAAGTTTGAGTTGGCTCATATGGCATGAGAATGTCAACAACATTCAACAAATAGAAATTTCAGATTTCTTTCATATTACTTTTTCCCTCTCTCCCTCAGTTTCTCTATCTTTCTGTGTGTTGTGGTGGGGCTTTGATAGGGTGTGTTTCAGTGATTGTGATTGCTATTTGTTCAATGTCAAGCTATGATGAGAAACACCACCTACCACCCTTTCATGTACTAAGGTCCAATCCAGACCCTAACTGTGTTCACCAAAGTGGATTTTCCTTTAAACATGAAAATTTAGTAGAGATCAAGCATTTTCCATTTTGATGTATTTGCTAGTTCATGATGAGGTGTCAAGGTGCTGGAGTTGCATAATCAGATCAGCATTTTAAACCAGCCTAGTGGTTGAGACTTTACAGAAGGGAAAGCACATGACTCTTGCAGGGAAAAACATCTAACTTAAGAATTAATCATACTAATTAATTAGCATTATGAGATTCTAAATTTCTAATACGAATTACCCTGAAGTTTTTCATTGGCAGAAATTAAAGATAGAGGGAGAGAAAAAAAGGGAAAAAGGTTGCTTATCTTTTGACCCTTTCTCTAAGTGGCTAAGCATAATTTACAGACAAAAAGTGAGTTCTTTAGTTCTGTAAGGTCCGGTGTCATTAGATCGGTAGGTTAGCTTTTATAAGATCTTGATCTTATATTATATTCTTTAAGGAAAACAAGGACATTCATGTTAAGTGTAAAATTGTAAATAGGTAAATTCTAAAAATGAATTTTAATTTTATATTTCACTTGCAGTTTACTCTCTACACATTTTACAAGTTACAATTCAGAACGAGATATATGAAGATTAACTTTATAATTTTGTGAACACATGAATCCCTTTTTTAAAATTTGCTTTACTGATTCAAACTGAAATGACTTTACTTTAGAGAGGCAAAATCCAAAGAGAAATATAAAATATATGAATTGGTAGCTATATTTATTTTGTTTTTTAATTTTTTTCAAGTATTTCTCAACTTCTTACAAAGAAATTTTAATTATTTTAATATAATACCGTTGTCATAATGGCCTCGCTATTCCTACTTATTTTAATGTGAATTTTAAAATGTTAAGAAGTACATACCTTATTTTTGACAGAGAAGAAGTACATAAGTTAATGCTTAGTACATATACATCAAGACCTTTATATTTCAAGAAAGAAGTGAAATTCCTAAGAAAATACTAAAATATCAAAACTATAATAAGAATAGTAGAATGCAACTCGAAATAGTTTCTTTTTCCTTTTTTTTTTGATGAAAAATAATATGTTTATATAATCAATTAGATGTTTGGGACTTCAATTGAAATTTAGTCAATTATTTTTAAAATAAACTGTTTTTGTGAAGACGAAAATATATATGTAAATGATTATTCTTCAACATTATTTTCCTTTCAACTTTATTTATATATTTTTTCTTATGTAAAATTATTTTTTGTTGCATATAAAAAACTTAAATGCTTAAAAACTATTCTGGTTGTAATTATTTGAAAAAACAATTCTGATTGTAATTAGTTTATTATAGTAATAATCAATTGTACATAAAATTATTTACTAAAATAAATTAATTTTGTCCCAAACACACCAGAATATCAAGAATTTCATCTAGATTATCACTGTGTATTAAAAAATAATTACCCTTAAAAACTACTCAATTACTTAGTCATTTAATCCACTATATACATATATAGCAATCCAACTTTAATATTTTCTGTTTTAGATCACTCTCATTTTCGGTAATAATTTTCAAATATTTATCACCTTTTGTGCCAGTCTATGATAACAATAAATTAACATAAAAGACTTCACTTGCCGGCTAAACTCAGGAATCAAATTTAGAAGATATATTAAAAAAGTGCGTTTGCTGATCTCCACTAATCTGAAAAAGCACGCAGACAAAAAAGCACGTTTTATGGAATAAAAATAATAATAAACTTATATAATCGAGGAAGCAATGATCATGACCAACATTCATCTTCGATTCTTTAAATTTTTAATTTGATTTATAAATTAATATTATATGATGAGACGACGGTGATTACAGTATTTAAGCACGTCAGTGTTTACAAAATTTGGTTAGGGAAATACTTGTACAAAACTTTACTCTTAAGAAATATTGATAAAAAAAAAAACAATAGAAGAAATGAACATGAGTTATATTAAGCTTATGAAAAGAATTAATATTTTTTAATATGATAAATTAAAATTAGAATTACTATTAAAAGCGTTCAATTTAATGTTGATAGTGTTATGAGTAGAGTTATTTTAAAAATAAATACTTTCATAAGAAAGAAAAATGAAAAATTGAATCTTCCTGAATCAAAATTACTAACCGTGTTTTTTGTTTCTATGGATACATTCTTTACGCTTACGCATTATAAACGAAAATACGAAAAACGAAACTAAAAACACGAAAGAAAAACAAGGAAAATCTTAAATTAAAAATTTTCTTCGATGAAGCAAGCAATATGTGAAGAAAATTCTGTATATTGATTACGACAACTATCCATGTAAACAATAATGAGATATTTACAGTATTATCAAATTATATCTAAAGTTTACGTATTTTTATATAATTATATTGCAAATATATATGATATTATGATAAATAAAATAAATTAATAAATTATTAATGTATATTTTATATTAAAGAAAAAATAAAATAAAGTAAAAATAAAATAAATAATTATTTAATATTTCACTAATAGATATGTTTTATAATATATAAGTAAAATAAGAAATGTTTAATTAGTTTATTTAATACATTTTTATTTATTAAAATTTATAATAAACTTTTATTTTGATGTTAAAGTTATTTTAACTATAGTTTATATCAAATTATCTAAAAAATGTTTTACAAATTACTTTCTAAATATATTAATATAAAAAAGTTATTTTATTACACCAATCAAATCCATTTCACACTTTCATTTAATTTTTTATTCTCTTTCCTCTTCGTCTAAAATACTTGACTTTCTAATTTCTTTTTCATTTTACTCTGTGTCTCTCTTCCAAATAAAGCAACAAAAGCAAGAATGTCCTACCATTTACCCTTTTTTATATATATACATTTCACAATAACAACACAGCATGACAGTGAGAAAGGTTCTTTGGAGAAAGCAAAATTGAAAAATAAAAATAAAATAAAAATTAGTTGTAATAATGTAATGATAGCTTTCTTTGTCCTTTTTTTTTTTCTTCTTGTTCTTCTCCTTCTCCTTCAATCTTCCCCTTTTCTCTTCTTTTGGTGCCGCCCCACACTCTCTTTGTCAAACCATCAAATACACATAGCCAATACATAACACACACGTTCAGCTGCTTATAGCTCCTGTTGCCAATGTTCTGCCCCATAGAGTAAACAAAAGAAGGAGCATTGAAAAGCAAAGGATTCTCAATTACCCTTTGTTTTCTTTTGTTTCCACAATAATATCAGGTGAGTCATTTATCTCAAATATTTATTTTTTTCCATACCCTTTTCCTCCTTTATTTGGTTACGTTATGCTGTGATCACCCCATAATTTTTCCTGAATTTCTGGGGTTTTCAGGCTTGGATTTATCTGTGTGATTGTTTTGATTCATGCTGAGGTAAGTTTAAGTTTGAATTATGATAAATTTCCAATTTTTTTTTTCCTTTTTTGAGGGAACTGGTGTTTGTGGGTCATTGGATCTTATTTGGGTACCTTTTTTGTTTGTTCATGCTTGATCAATCAAAACAGGTTTTAATTAGGGGGAGAGTTGTCAAAGGAGAGAAACAGAGAGGGGAAGATGGGATCAGAAATTGGAATCAAAATAAGGAAAGTTGTTGTAATTTCAATCAGAGGTGGTTTCAGATCAGCTTGCAACCATCCATTCCTTTTGGGGTTTTTCTGTTTCTTGCTTTTGTTGTACAGATCTTTTCCTTTTCTGTTTTCTGTTTTGGTCTCTGCATCTCCTGTTTTGGTCTGCACTGCTATTCTGCTTGGGACGCTTCTCAGTTTTGGGCAGCCAAATGTGCCTGAAGTTGAAAAGGAAGAGAAAGTTACTCATGGCTTTTCATCCTTCCAAGCTGGGTTTTCGGAAGGGGACACTGTTTTTTCTGACAGAGATGAGAGCTACTTTGTGAAGGGGTATTCAGAAAATAAGAGTGATGTGGAAGAGAGGGGCATTGCGGAAGCAAGTTTGGTTACTGAGAGGGATAATAGGACAGAAGAAGATCAAGACTTGCGTTCTGAATTGCCCCCAGATGATGAAAACTTGCTGGACATTCAGCCTGAAAAGCAAAAATCAGAGGAAGGGGAAAGGGAACTTCACAGTTTTGAGTTGGGAAAGAATAAGGAAATTCATGACGAGAACCTGACTTCTGAAGCTGTTTCAAGTGATGATGAAGCTATTGAGAAGCAATATGTCTTGGTTCAGAAAATGGATGATGATATTCTTGAATTTGAAAATGAGAAACCTCTGAGAGATCAAGTGGACTTTTCTGCTAGCTCATCTTGGAAAGAGGTGGAAAATAATGAGGATGATGATGATAATGTCTCAGTGGAGTCAGGGTCTGATGGGGCTGAGAGCTCTTCACCAGATGCTTCCATGGCTGACATCATTCCAATGCTTGATGAACTCCACCCACTACTAGACCTAGATGCTCCACAACCAGCTCATATGTCCCGTGGTGGTTCTGATGCTGCATCTGAGAAGTCTCAGAATAGTGATGATGACAGTGTCGAATCAGATGATGATAGTGAAAACCCCGGTGATGCAGAAGATGATGGCATTGATGAACGCGATGATGAAGAGGAAGAAGAGGCTACAGGTGGCAAAGAGGATGAAAGTAAATCTGCTATTAAATGGACTGAGGACGACCAGAAGAATCTCATGGATCTGGGAAATTTAGAGCTGGAAAGGAATACACGGTTAGAGAATCTTATTGCCAGGAGAAGAGCAAGGAGATTGGTGTCTGAGAAGAATCTAATAGACTTAGACTTTGCTGATATACCCAGTAATGTTGCACCTATTGCTACGACCAGACGTAATCCATTTGATTTCCCTGATGACTCCTTTGCTTCCATGGGATTACCACCCATTCCTGGATCTGCTCCTTCTATTCTACAGCCTAGACGAAACCCTTTTGATATTCCCTACGACCCAAATGAAGAAAAACCCGATCTTAAGGGTGACAGTTTTCAACAAGAGTTTACAGTGTTTCATCAAAAAGATCCCCTTTTTCGGCGGCATGAAAGTTTCAGCATGGGAACTTCAGTACTGGGGTTATCCAGGCAAGAGAGGTATGATTGGAAACCTGTCTTTGTTTCTGAAAGGGTGGCTTCGGAGGGAACAAGCTATTCTTCATTTCACAGGCAATCAAGTGAAGTAAGTGATTCAAAGTTGAGCTCTGTTCCAGATACTGAATCTGTGAGTTCAATTGATCAAGATGATAGGAAATTCAGTGAGCAGGACTTGTCTCAAGAAACTGAATTGGTATCTAACGTGGATCATGCCTCTGATGCTGTTGAACATGGAAGCCAAACCTCTGAAGAAAATGATTCTGTGGAGATTATACAAGTTGAGGAGAGCAATGTTCGCCATGATGAAGTTGAGATAGTGCTGGGTGGGGTGGAAAATCCTTCTGAGATGGTATTTTATCCTGAAACAGGAGAGGTTGAAATCCATGAACAATTTAATGCAGGGGAAACACATTTGAGAAGAGAATCAAGTGACGAGGAGACTGGCAGCCACAGCAGCAGATCAAGCCATTCTTCACTATCAGAAGTAATTGACAGCATACCAGACGAGAAAATAGAGAGTTTGCAAGAAGGAGAGGATCGTGTCTCTGAAACTGGAATTTCAACACAAGCTTCAGTGCAGGAATCAAACTTGCAGCATGTTAGTAGTAGTGAAGTGGAAGATAATCACCATGTAGACCCTGTTTATGATTCTAGTCCCCTGGCTTCTGAAACACTCCAATCATTTCCTTCACTATCTTCCCACGATTCTGCTTTGGAGTTTTCCGAGAGGGCAATGCCTCCTGCTTCAGTAGAAACTGCTAAGGTGACAGATAAGGAGTTGGATGTGCATGATCACACACACGAAAGTAATACTTCTGATCATGATAAAACACAAGCAGCCTCTTCTGAACTTCACGTGGAAGCCCAAAATGAATTGCGATCTGAGAAATCTGAAGATGTGTATAATGTTGCGGCGGATGAGTTATCTGCAGCTAATGGATCTACAGTGGCTGAGCCTCAGGTTATCAATGTTTCTGTGGATTCAAATTTCTCTTCAGATATGGGATCAACTTCGGATGTGATTAATTCAGGCTTAGTTCAGGGTCAGGATCTAGCCGACAACCTACATGCTGATTCTGAAATTCTTCACCAAGACAATATAAATTCTGTAGATTCAGATTCTGAAAAGTCACATCAATCAGATACTGAATCTCTGGAGGAACGTGCACTGCCCAACGAACTAACAAGATTTTACAGTGCAAATGTGTCTACGTTAGTCCAAGATGCAGATGAAATGGATTCTGTGGCTTCTGATACCCATCATGTATCTTCTGATGGTTCCTTTATGCCTGCCCAACAGGATTTGCAACTTCCAGCGGCGGCAGGGCCAGCACCTGTCGATCATCCTAGTCCTCCTTCTGAAGAAAGTGAACATACAGAGAAAATTTCATCAAATAACGATGGCATATGTCAGATTCAGCAGGATAAAGCCTTGTCAAGTTCGGTGCAGCAAGGTGAAGCCGATATCACTTCTGACAGTCAACATGAAAGTGATGAGAAGCCTCCCTCTAACATGGAGAATCGTCTGTCAAGCTCTGATAAATCAGTGGTTGCACAATCTTTGAGTGATCGTGATGAAAGTCAGGTAAGTCACATGACAATGTGTGCCTCCATTAATCTAAATAATTTATCTGCCAAACTTCTTTTGCTTTAAGGGTCCATTTATTCATCAAGGAAAATTATTTGATGATGTCCTAAAAGGAAATAGTGGTATTGTTTGATTTTAATTTTTAAGACATGCTATTGATAATATTATCATGCTTACGAAATCCATATGGGATCTGGAATTGTATTTATCTCTACTTGCCATTAAATCGGGCAGTAACAGTTTACTTCCGATAACATCTGCATCCCAAAGAAACACATTTTTTTATATTGCAGATTCTCCATTTTGTGGGGAGAAAAAGATCTTATCTTCTTAATATATATTCAGAACCTACACTTTGCATTGATGCCCTATCACGACTTTGGTAGGATATAAAGAAGCAGTTACTTTTAACCCAAATGGGTAACATATATAAAAAAAAGACCTGTTATATTTTTTACATTTCAATTAATTTGATGTGCATGTCCTCTGCAGAAAAAAAGTTATAAAGTATTGTTCCTTCTTAATAAATCTAAGAAAATTAATCGTATTAATTGATGTTTTGCCTTTTATTACCCCATTGAGATATTGAATATGGTTGAGTTAGCTCTTTTTTTTTTTTTTTTATTTAAATTTAAA
>Ga0209700_101614_pt1 | contig 47012 bp, 18 predicted proteins | sample SiratroredBW_FD_187528 | JGI IMG/M metagenome (GOLD analysis project Ga0209700, IMG submission 187528) | Root nodule microbial communities of legume samples collected from California, USA - Siratro red BW (SPAdes) (version 2) | ecosystem: Host-associated > Plants > Roots > Nodule | place: USA...
ATATATATATATATATATATATATATATATATATATATATATATATATATATATATATATATATCTGTTCACATTGTTCTTAAGAAAATAAGAATATAAGTATTGTAGTAGGGATGTAATGGATAATATCCTTGAAAATAATGCTAATAGGATTGATTTTAACCTACTTAATTGATTATAATTTATGTATAATTGATTGAGTAAGTATGTTTTGCAACAATTAAGTAAACACAAATTCACATAACTAATATTACATAATTATAGATTGTATAGTGTTAGTTAATAGTTATACTTAATAATAGATAAAATTGATTATCTATTATTTGTATCTCTGTTAGAATTATAACTGTGGTATCTTTGTTGTAGGAGAGTTTGTTACAATTAATACTATGTTCTGATTCCCAATAAAATAAATATAAAAGAAAATAAATTGAAAAATATTGTGTTTCTGAATTTTTTTTTTAGGTTTTACAATTTACAATAATTTAATCGATAAAAATATTTTCAAAAGAAACAGTGAGAAAATGTGCAGCTGACACTTTAATTTGCTAATTGTAAAATGTAAAATACACATTTACTCCAATTAAGAGGGAATACTAAATTTTATAATTTACAATATTATTAGATTAATTTTATTCAATCTAAATAAACAAAATCTTTTTAGGTAGTTTTTTTTTTTTTTGTGAGATTAGATAATTAGATTGTAACATATATAATATATGATAACCACAAAATCTTGGTACATCAAAACCATAAGGTTTCTTTTAACATCACAAAAATTAACACACACACATATCCTTTATCTAAATGCGACCATTCTTAGCCAAATCCCACTGAAACATATGTGGAAACAAATAACTAAAGATGAAGAAGATCACAGAATCAAGACAAAACCAAATCTCAACAAATCAAAGTCCAGAACTAGCATATCACTTATCATAAATTTTAGAAACTAGAATATTTTTGGATTAAGATTTTGAGTTAATGCTTTTGACTATTTCTTGTTGCTATTGGAATGTGACACTCAAGATTCTCTCACTCCCATTCCTTTGGCCCCACTCTTTCTATCAAACCCTTTTTTTTTTTATCATCACTCACATAAGCATAAGCATTCAGAACTTTCTTTCAAATCAAGTTCCTCTGCACTTCCTGAGCTGCATATCAAGCTTCTTCCTGCACTTCTCACAGTAAGTTTCTTCTTCTGTTCTTCTTCCACTCCTTTTGTGTATCAATTCTGCAACAGTTTTTGGAATTTTCTCATTTTAATATTTTGTGAGTTCATTCTTTATGTGTTTTTTTTTTTTTTTTACGAGAAATTCACAGAATACTCTGTCACTTTGAATGTGATTCTTGAGGGCCATGAGATTGCCACTTGCTGCATTGTTTAACTCTGTATCTGATCTTTAATGGGTGTGTTTCATTTTTCAAATTTGATGGCCCATGTAAAAAAGTTTCCAACTTTCTCTCACTCTTCCTCTGTTTTTCTCTGCTATAGAAACAGAACATGATAAAGCAAAAAAACTGTTAATCGGTTCTCTTGTTATTCTCCTGCTGTTGGTTTCTGAATCTTCAAATTGGTGTTCTTTGAGGTCGTCGTGTTGTTCACTTGATCTTCATTGATTCCCGGTTTAGCCACGGAATTTGAAGAATTAAAAAAGAAATTTCCCTTTTTGAATCTCAGAATTCTCAGGTTTAAACGCCTTGGGATTTGGGATTGTTGCTATATTCTGAATGTTCAGATTGCACCCTTCCTCTTATTTTAAACAATTCGGCTTTGTTCAGTGTGAGGTTTTGCAATACTTTATTGGTAATTAGTTGCTCTGCATTGTCTATGGAGATCTGCGCTTGTTTTTTATCTGTTTGTGTTGTGTTACCTTCTTAATTTTAACTTAATTTCTATATGCTTTTTCTTTTGTTTTGCACTGTTCTTTGTTCTATGCTTTTTTTCATCCTTCTTAAATGCAAAGGACCCTCTACTTCTGGCAACTGTCCTTTTTCAAAGATTCTGTTGTTTTTTGATCCAATGTATGATCATTGCAATGGATAGGGGGGCTTGAAGCAAGGATATTGATGGTGAGGAACCCCAACATGGGCAAGGAAAAGGTGATTTCAAATTTCTCATTGCTTCATTCATCCACAAAAGGGTCCAAGGACAAGAGCATCCCCAGCAATAACATGCCCTCCTGGCTACTCACCAACATTTCTGGTATGCATTAATTTTACCCTACTCTACCAACAAAACCAAACTTGCTTTAACTAAAGTAAAACTCCATGTTGTAAATCCCTTCTCTTTGTTTTTTGCTTGTGTTGTGACCAAGTAGCTTTTAATTTAAAAATGGAATGTGTTCCAATTAAAAAGTTAGTGTTGGTTAGATGAATGTAAAATTTTATATTAACCTATAGCATAATGTGAAAAACCTGTATTTAAATTAGAAGTTAGAAATATGATTCTTAACCAAAAACTTGTTGGGGTTGGGGGACCATAGCATATGATATATATTTATATTAAATGAATGAAAAGGAAATTCTTTATTTTATATTTTTTTAACCTTAAAAATTTATTGTATTGGAATATGTATGTAAATTTTTTAATGAAAAACTTTTTTAAATTTAGATTAACACGTACAATTTACCAAAATTATTCATATGGGAACTCAATTGAATCATTATCCTGCAAAAAAGCCTAATAAATGAAGGAAGGAAGAAGAAATCTGAATTGAATGAAATCACATGGATTAGGTGTGTTACAAGTTATGTTGAAACGATGAAAACCTTTTTCTAGCCATCATCAATGGAAGGAAGAGAGAAATGAAGGAGAAGAATCCCCCATACAGGACATGTCCCTGTCAACTGTCAAATGTCCAACTCTACATTGGGAACAACAACGCCGTACATAATTATTTTCCTTCCTATCATCAAACACCACTTACCCCACGCGCCCTGCTCACGCGCCTATAAAAGATTGAATTTTTCCTTCTAGATTTTCAAAAAGATTGAATTTTTATCATTGTATACCATATGCATGGATTGTGGGGAAGAAAAACTTAGGTAAAGTTTATATCTTTTCTATGGGTGGCGGTTGACAGGTCTATCTATCTTTTTGGTGTGTTTTTGTTTTCAAATTTCCAATTTGATTTGAACTAGACTTGTACACCCATTATCTCTGTTCTGGCTATTGATCCATTGTCCCTTTCGCATACCCTTTTGTTATTTTGTTTGGCCTTTGCGGTGCTTTTTGGACACTCATTCTTGTGTTTCAAATTTTGAAACTAAAATGGACCTGGTGGTCACACACACAATTCATTGGTCCCTGGCCACGTCACTTGCCTTGCTGCAGTGCACATTAGATTTTGGTGGCATTTGTAACGGTGACTTTTCCATTTAGGCCTCGTGGCCTGTGTCATATTCCCCTAGACTTTATTGGCATTACCATTAAAAATTTGAAAGTTGGAGAACGTTGGCTTTTCTGTCAACAGTGCACATGCTCAGGTATAGTACATGATTTTGACCTTTGCATTCAAAACTAGAGGTAGTAGGTGTAAGTCTACACCAGACACTAGAGTGGCAATGTGCCATACCCTTGTGGCTTAACTCCTGTTGCAAATTCAAATTCTGTTTTCAAATTTAGCCCTGCACTATTTAATTTCCTTGTAGCGTTTTATCTTGCGTACCAGAATTATTTATGGGTTTTGTCAGTGTTCCCTTTTATGGTGTCATGGTTTGGTAACATGTCACTTTCTTAGAGCTCAATTACTCATCAACCAAGTTTGGATATGATCTATATTAACCTCCTCTGTTGTACATCCCAATTGTCAATCATTTTACAAGTTGAAACTTTATGGTTCTGAAGCTATGGACTTGTGTAAACCCGGTAAGGAAAAACATTGTTCTCTCTGCTCTTTCTCTTGTAATTACTAATGCAGAAGAGAGCATTCAGTCTTTTTTCAACTGCATTGAAAAGGGTCTTTTGCTTTTATTGTTGTGCTAATGCAAATGTGAAACTTGGTGTTTGATGGCAGAATTGGAGGAGAGGATGAAAGTGTTGACTATGAGTACAGCCGAAGAAGAAGAAATTGGTGATACTTTTGCTGAAAGAGCTGAATCCTACTACCAAAAGAGACCCCAGCTACTGTCCCTTCTGCAGGACTTGTACAATGGCTACATAACCTTGTCTGATCGATACATCCAAACACTGGCCAAACACAAGCATCATAGTAGACACTCTTCCCAAGTCTCAACTGTTGATGAAGGATTCTCTGACCAGGAAGAAGCAAGTGGTGTGAGCCAAGTTGATTCAGATATTGAGAGCTCAATCTCCTACCAACATCCTTCACACGTGATGATGCCTATTGTTCTCGGCAAGAGCTCCATGCTTGATGTTGTTGCCGAGCTTGTGATTAGGAATGTAGAGTATGACTTCTTGATGCACGAGGTTGGCGTCATGGAGAGGAGGTACTGTGAGTCCTCAAGGAAAAGTGAGCTACAAAAGAGTCTTCTTGAGGTGTTGGAGTCCGAGAGGATTGTTCTCTTGAATGAGAATGCCAGCTTGAGTTACAGAATCAACACTTTGGTGGAAGAGAACAAGGAGCTGGCATCTGAGTCAGTTTTCATCAAGAGGAAGGCTGGTGAGCTGGCAAAGTGTGTGCTGAAGATGAGGGAGGATCATAGGGTGTACATGCTACACAGGAAAATTGAAGATCTTCAAGCACAAATACATGGCTTGGAGAAGAGGAACAAGGAGTACTATGAGAAACTTCTGAGAAGAGATGGTCAAGATGGTAACAAAGTGAAGAGTGGGGAGGGGATAGCTTTGGAGGTTTGTGTTCAGATGGACAAGTTTAGGAAGTTCAAGTGGAAAAATGGTAATTCTTCTGGGAAGAGATTTGACGGGAAGAAATCCCCTAGTTTGTGGAAAAAGCTGAAGAACATGGATTTGTTATTGTGTGGCACTAATCCAACTTGTGCATGATGAGTGATGGCTGGTAGTTTTTTTGAGTCCACAAAAGTTCTATCAAAAGTTAATATGCATACTTTTCGGCACTTTAAACTTAGCAGCAGTACTAGTTGTACATTCCAAAATGAGGCCTTTCAACATAGAAATGCATGAAGGCCCTCTAGCTAAATCCTTGACAAACTAATTTGTATATCAGTTAACATCATCTTGTAAAAGCTAGAGTGCCTCTGTACTTTTGCCTCCACTATTTGAGTTGATCAATTCTGCAATATTATGTTACTAGTTAACTTGATCCATCTTTCATCAGTGGTGTAACTGTTGATACAAGAGCTATGTAATAGTTCTAGTACCAACTTTGGTGCCATTTTATCCATCATTTACTTTTTCACATTTCACACATTCAATACTCAATTACGAGATGAAGATCATAACACTACTTTTATTTCAATAAATCAAACTTAATGCATGCATTCTATAACTAGGAACAACTCTTGTATATCAGTGCACTTGAAACTCTTTAAAAATGGAAGTTTGGTATATAATAAATGTTACTTGACATAACCAAATTTCTGGAGTGATTGGCTCGAAACATGTGTTGGATTGCGTCATTGAATTGTATTTTGGCAAGTCTTCTTCAATAAAATGTTTGTAAATATCCTTTTCCAAATTTCAATGTGATGAAACCAAATCAAAACCAGTGAAAGTTTCCATGCCGATGATAAAAGGTATATTTCTCACATACCCCACAAAGCAGCTAATAAACAAACTCACGTCACTCGTTACGTAATTAAAGTGAATTATGAAATTGTCTCATTCATTTCTTCATGAGTCAGTCGTAAAATCGGTATAATAGATTAAATTGAACAAACAAAATTAAAAACGTATGAAAAGCTTCTAATTTATTTGTTTATTTGCCGATGAACGTTATTCCATTATCATCATGGATGCATATGAAAAATCAATAAAGGTTAACAGTTATTTTTTCCTCTTCGAAATGATATTTTATGATATTTGGATATTTGAAAGTATTTAAAAAATATTTTGAACAAATGTGATATTTAGAAGTAGATACTGAATAGGTGTTTCATACAATAGTTATGAAACTATAACATATCTTGAACAAATAAATTATATTATATTATATTATGCAAACAATGCTTTTTATAACTATTTTTCTTTGCCTCTATTTTTATCATATCAATAATGTACAAAAATATTGTTAAATACTTTATCTAAAGTTACAAATTTTCTAACACAATTTGTTAATTATCTAGACATTAACACGATATACGTGACTACCTAATTTGTGACATCAGAATGTTGTGAAACTCCAACGTTTGGTGAATATGGTCTTTCTTATCCTTGTCATATTTTAGTCTCTAACCATTGAAAAGAAGAAAGGGAAAAAAAAATATGGGTGCTGAGGCTTATCATTACTCTAGTGTAATCATGTTCTATCTTTTCCTCATAACCTCCTTCATTGTGCCCCATGCAAAGGGAGAAAATTACATTGTTGGTGACAGTTATGGTTGGATTGACTTCTTGGATTTCAACAACTGGCGTGATGGAAAAGAGTTTCATGTTGGTGATGTTCTAGGTAAGGGTAGAGTTTCACATTCATAATAAGAAATATCAATAACATACTCTTTATTATCATTTTTTTTTACCTTTTTTTTACTAGCATTTTCTTTTTGTTAACATGTTATTTTTAGTGGTAAAATTTAGGAGATAATATGGAGAAGCTGAAAAGATTTTATTGTCTACAGTATGTTTGGTTATGCATAGAAAAACACCTATATTCTTGTTTGATGTCTTTGAAAATAGTGTCAAACATGATTGGGACTTATGAGTGATACATAAAAGAGTCACTTTAATGTGAAAGAAACATTAAAAAATTATTGATTCGTAACCGCTACTTTTAATTAATACTTTTGAGCAAAAGTCTTCATAAAAGTTTTAAGAATCTCATGATTTTATTTTATAGTTTTTTAAGTAATCTAAGAACATATAATTATATACCTATTTTTACTAATTTCATGTTTAAAAGTTAGATTTATTTATACAAACTAAAATCAAATTTGCAGTCTATAACATAATAATTTTGCAAAATGGAATACAAAAATTTTACCTAGATCTACTCATGCACAGCATATTGTCCCCAAACATGGCATTTTGTATATTTTATTACATGACAGTTGAAAATCTTAACTAACAGTTAATGTTAAACATGTTGATACTTCTCTTACCAGTGTTCAATTATGAGAGCAGCCTACATAATGTCTTGCAAGTTGATTCCACAGTTTATAAGAATTGCATAAAGGATTCGTATATACAAAGGTTCACAAGTGGCAATGACTCAGTAATTTTAGAGGAAGGTGGAGCATGGTTCATATGTGGAGTTGATGATCACTGTGAAAATGGACAGAAGCTCCACATCAATGTAACTCCTTGACTGATAATCATGTTGGATTTTGGTGTTTTAGTGGCCTTAATTGCTACTTTTCATAATATTTCACATTGTATGAATCTTCTTTGAATGGAATCTCTAATCAACCAACTTCAGAATTTATTTTCTAAATATTGAAAAAAGAAATTATATAGTGATGTTTAAGCATCTGATATTTGTTCTTTCCAGTATTACTTACCTTTATCAGTCGAGTAGATGATCAGATCAGCTTTCTAAAAAGAGATCATATAAAGAATGGAAAATATAAAATAATATAACTACCATACTTTCCCCCAACTTTGTTGAATTTATACAAATTAAAGGGGTGGTTAAGTCATCAGATCAAACCAAACTATGATCATCAAATAGTTCCTCTGTTAATTCTTGCATCATGGCACAAAAACCGGATCTAGGAGGTAATCAAACCATTGCTTTATTTATTATTTGGTAAAACTAAATTTATAATCATGGAAAGGAGAAGTTTTATGTCCCACTTAATCATCTTTAACTGGCAAACAAAGAAAAATGCCAAACATTTTGATGAATTAGAGAGCTTATAAAACAAGTTGAGAGCAAGCAAGGTGACAACTCTTGAGAATGCAAGAATTGCAAGATAACATTCCAAAATTGAAAGCAAAATCAATACTATTGTTGTAACCCACTTGCTTATTTAGGAGGGTAATCTATGACAATGGTCAAAAAATAACTATCACAGCATAGTGCCTACTAATTTAGTTCTTACTCCTATGGGTATCCATCAGAAGTCTCAAGGCCAAAAAGACTTGTTTGGTTAAATTCTCCCAATATGAGTAACAAGTGAAACTTGAGTGCATAAATATGATCAAAATGGATGTACACATATGATGTCCAAAATTAAAGAAGGGTTCTTCTCTCCCACATACTAAGAATGAAAAAGCTCACTGCTATCTATAGATAATGTAAGTGCCCTTACAGATTAAGGGCGTGCACGTGGCGACATTTCGGCCAATCAACTGCTTTGTAGTCATCATTGTAAATTAGATTACTGTTCTTGTCCATAACGGCATTTAACTTCTTCCCCATCTAAAAGCCTCTCCACAGCATCCGAAGGAAGACCAATCATCTCTAATGTCTTCTCCCACACTTCGTATGATGTTTGAACACTGTGTGCTTCTTCTGATGGATTTGCCGGACGACAATCTTGAGAAATAAAGGCACAAACGGGCCACTCATCTGCTTTCAACATGTCACAATACTCCGGAACTTGAGGATCAGTGGCAGCAAAAAGAGCACTCCTTGCACCTGCATTCCAGCACAAGTGACATGTGTTCATATTCACTCCTGAACATCTTTAACTTTTGCTAAACATTCCATCAAATATATGGTTGGCAGTTGATTATAGCATCGGATAATATTTACATAATAATACATACTCTGCCAAAACCAAAGTAATTAGTTTACTAAAGGAAATGACATGATTTCAAGAATACAAAAGTGTTAGAACCGAAAGGGAAGTGGAAAAGGGAAAGCGACAGCATGTGATTTCATCGTACTTCTTAGAACATTGGGTTCCAAATCCAGTCACTACTCAAGTATTACACAGGGAACAGTAATGGTAATTCATGATGTCTTAAAAAATCAAGATTGTTAGGTTGTTATAGTTCTAGTTTGAAAATATTGAATAAATAGACCTTCTTGAGCACTAAAGATGAAGTAAGGGATCAAATGATACGCAGCTTGAACCAGTTTTGGAAGATCCCTTGCCTGAAATAGATAGAGTTGAAAATATAAGCAAAAACAAAAGCTTGATTTATAAAATAATGCAGAAAAATCAAGGAATCAATAACTGGATATATCCCATTATGCAACAAAGAAACTAACAAGTCTCACATAACTACAGAGTAATGGTAAAATGGGAGGATAGGACTGTAACAATAAGACAGAAATAGAATTTATAGTTTAGCCTTTAAATTTAGAGCCCAAATTAACCCTAAAGCCTTTTTCAGGCTTAGTCCTCTAAGAGCCCAAAATATTGGGCTTTCAACATGCTTGGTTATGTCAGAAGCCAAAACTGAGACCAGGCCTTTTTGGCCCAGCCAAACATAGGCAGCAGCTTGCATCAGGCTGAGTAGCCCACTTTGTCATCTCTAAATCATACTTGCTATAGCAGCAATAATAAATCATGACAGGAGAATATTTTTGTAGACAAAATTAAAATATACATAAAATCTCATTAATGTATTTTCATTTTACATTCATAGGCTAATTTACTAGTAAGTTTTATCAAATACTTAAAAAAAATAAACTAACCAAACAATTTTCAATTAAAATTAGTTTTTCAACTTTTTCTTAGCTTATTAGCTAATTTTTCCAAACATAACCCAAGCAGAAATCTGAATCCTCAAAAATTCAAGCTTGTCCATTTGAAGCAACAAAAACATAACACTAAATATGATGAATAATAAAATGTATTATTTAGACTTAAGTATTTGTATACAGTTCTCTCAGAAACTTATTTGACAAATATTTGTAAGAGCAAAAATAGATATTGAAAGATTAAGAGTAAAATCATACATGTTCCATCCAAATACATTCAAAGTTTTCAAAAGACTTACAACATTGGTCTGGACTATTCCCGGTGATACACAAACCACACTGATGCCAGATTCAGCAGGGAGTCGTTTATTAAGAATACTACTAAACATAATCTGCAACAGAAAATGCCAAGTCTTGTTTCATTCACAACTTCGAGATGAGTGGTAAACCAAGCAATTCATCTTCTTCATGTGATTTTGTAACATTGATCGGTAAGAATGAATTGTAGAAGTCAATATCAATAACCAGACTTTAAGAATCAACACAAAAGGAAAAATAACAGGGAGAACATGGATTCCATCTACCAAAAACTAAACAAGACGCAAATATAACAAGGTAAAAAATGCTGAACATTTATCTTTTTAAGTATGCAATTTACCAGCATGTGATTTGTTGGCTAGTGCAGATAAGAAATTGTTTTTGTTAATAAAAAGAAAATACCAAAGACCTTCATTCTGAATGCATGTGTTTTAGTGCTGCAATATGTGTGTGTAAGGGCGAGAGATTAATAAAACATTGCACACATAAGTATATTTTGAGTTGATATTTATTTTAAATATTATCAGTTAATTAGTAATATATTTGTATAATTTAATACAAAAAGAAATGGTTCACAATAAAAAAGAGCATAAAAAGGAAAACAGTTAAAGCCAAAGGGAGAAGAATGCAACACACACATCAAGACCAGACCCTATCAGCTGAATTGTGGACAACTAATAAAGCTAAGTATATACGTTTTAGCAGTATAAAAATAACTACACATAATTGCACTAGTAAGTTCGTTAGATGAAAAACTTATTTATAAATTGCAAACCATCAAATTGACAAAAACATTTAAACCAAGTGTACCTCTGCCAACTTGCTGCTTGAGTACCCTACCATACTAGAAAATTTCCTTTTTCCAGATGTGACATTCATGTCTTCGGTGTCAACAAAGCCAACATGATGCATCTACAGAGAACGAGGGAATAGAAAAGAAAGCACTCTGAGATTTTCTTAGGGTCATATAGTGCGAAAGGTAAAAAGATTACAAACCAAACTTGATCGTGACAAAATACATTCTTTATTTTCTAGGAATTACTTTACATTGATGACAACAGAAAAGTGATCAACATGCAACAGTTAAAAACCATAAAACAGTTAAACAGAAAGATAATAACATTATAGAGAATATCAAATACCTGCCAAACATCAATCTACAGTTTGTATTTCTGCACTCATTACTTATCTGACAAGTTTCCTTGTTATTAAGGATCCAATTTTTAATTGTTTGGAATATACTGATTAATCAATTATCAACAATTTTATAAGCGAAACTGATGTCATGCTCTCTTTTTCATTTGCTCAAATAAATGACTTATTTTATATTTGGAATTTAGGTACAAAATTATTTCATGGATTACGAATCACGCACATATATTTTTGCAACTAAACCACTGATAGTTATGCATTGGATAGCAATATACATTTGAGCAAGAGTATACAATTATACTGTTGTCTCAAGCTAATTAAAATGTCATGCAAAAGTTGATAATACACCACAATAAAATTTTTAACTTGTGACCTTAATTTACTGAAAAAGTACAAGAAAACAAAGTAATTCAGAATTATAGTGTTACGTGTGTCTCATTTTTTTACTGTAAAACAAATTTTACTAGAAAGCAGTGAGTGAATACATTCCTACCAGGATTCACTACCCCAATAAATGCACCTAAACAGAAGAAAGATGTCTTCCAAACTAACTTAACCGTTCATAATAAGTAATTTGCAACTAAATTTGAATTCTAGAAAGCATTAATCCTCAACATCATTGCAAACTGAATAACTCTAGAATACTGAATATATTTTAAGAAGATCAAGCATAAAAAACCAACAAGTAATAAATGTTAAATAAGTCCAACAAACATCTAGCCAGACAAAAATAAGTTTTCATGCATATTAGTATATTACATAAATCACAGGCAATAATATGAAAACTTAAAGGATTATATGGCAGTGCCATAAGCCACAGTGGTGTGTTCTTATGGCTGAATTTTGGCCTCCCACCATCTGCTATTGATAATAACTCAGGTTGAACACTATGGGCTATCACATAATAATGCTCAAATAGCGAAAGACTTACTATGGAATTCACATTAACAATGCGACTAGGAGAACCCCTTATAAGGGATGGCAAAAGAAGTATAGAAAGCAACGCAGGAGCCAGATGGTTCACTTGCAAGTGCTGTTCATAACCATCTTTGGAAAACTTTTGCGGCTCTGAAAATGAACAAAAACAGTGAGTAGATTAGCCACATTTGTGATCAATGAGAACCAATCAAGAAGTTATTATTGTTAATTCTGATAACTTTGTCACAACAAATGATGAAACAGAAAAGGATAAGTATAATTCAACAGGTAATCCAAAAAATTACTGGAAAGTACTCAAATCATTAACGGATAGAGCCAGTACTTGGTGCTGCTTCAGGTTCAAAATGTTTTACAACATAAAGGCCAAAACACAGGAACAGCTTTGATTGATCAGAAATACCAACCTCCAATGGAAAAAATTCCAGCATTATTGATGAGAACATGCAAGGGTGCTGAGCGTGCATTCCATGCTTCAGCAAACCTCACAACAGAGTCCAACGAGAGAAGATCAACTTGCATTACCTTCATAAGCCAAAAGGAAATGTCAGTGACAAAAAGTAATCCCGTAACACATTGTTCATTAAGCTTATTTGGCATTTAAAACAAACATTCAACCAAAATCTCTCTTTAGAGCGTCATGTATAAAAGCTTGTAACAGAATAAGTTAATCCAAACACAGTTAAACACACAAGAAGTTCCATGGATCATAATCATCATAGATGATTTAGCAAAGCATGCTCCAAGAGTCCTGATATAATGCTCCTCACACAATAATGAGTAATGGATATACGAGTTACCTCAACATTAAGAGGAATACTCAATCCTGAAGAGTCAATCTGCCACTTCTGGATCAACTCCTGAGCTGCCTTTATGTTCCTCACGGCCATAACAACATGGGCACCTGACTGTGCCAATTGCCTGCACGATGTGAAGAACAACTAAACAAATGCATCATCTCCATTTTTTCTAAACTTAAAAGCTCACACTTTATAATGATCAATCTAGAATTTAAACCAAGAAGGTACCCAAACTCATATACTTTACCTGAGAGGCATTTTGAGAAACTTTTCAACAAGTACTTACAAAAAGAAAATAATTGAATTAAAATAAATCAAACTTTACACAAATTAAAATCAATATGGATTTGTTATCCGCTAGTTAGAGTATCTCCAATGATACACTTAAAGTGAAGGTTCTTAACTCGCTTTGAGCAGGCCAAACATGTTTCATCAGATTTAAGAATTTTCTACTAAAACGATGAAATCATTTAAGCACTTGTCTAACATTATGTCAGAAAATGACTTTTTAAAGGTTAATATCTTCTGGTCCCTATATATGTGCCAACTTCAGTCTCTATGCCTAAAAACTTTACGATTTAGACCCTGAACCAACCATTTTTTGCACTAGTCCTTGTTAGTTTTCTAGCAGTATAAAACTGCCACAAAATGGAGACATAAGGACTAAAACATAAAAAAAATTGCTGGTATAGACACTAAAACATAGAGTTTTTTTAATACAATTATTAAACCGAAAAGCTGGCACGAGTATAAGGACCAAAAGATTAATTAAACTATTTTAAATCGTATGACCAAATTTGTTTGCATAAGAACCAATTTTTACAATTGGAAGTCATGTCACCCTCCTCCAAACGATCACCTGTTTCTCAAGTGTTTGGAGACTCTCCTGAAGAAACAATTGAAAACCTCTTATAAAACTAGTACAGGCCAGTCCACAGTGGGCCTACCTACCTAGCCATGGTAAATAAGGCTCACTTTGCAAAGGTCCTTCCTCTACAACCACAACAACAACCATAAACCAAGACAGACCCATTTCCCAAAACCACCCTTTTACCATTTATTACTCAAGAACCGCCCACCCCAGATAAAACCAGTTCATCAAAATTCCAAAGCTCGAGTTTTTACTCGCAAAAACAAAACCCCATCATTTAAAAAGCATTAAAATTGGATTTCAAAGGAAGTGTACCTTGCGATTTCGAGACCAATGCCACTGGTGGAGCCTGTGACAATGCAAGTGAGGTCGTTGATGGGAGGAAGGGGCATGGGGTTGTGTAAATGGCTGGCCATGATGCGCTGAAAGAGCATTTCGTAGATCAAATAGAACCACCCTCTTAACCATTCTATCCAACCCAAACACTCCTTCTTCTTCTTCTTTGTCTCCGGCGCTTCATTACTCGAAGACGACGTCGTAGTTGCCATTACCCTCTCTCTCTCTCTCTCTCTCTCTCTCTCTCTCTCTCTCTCTCTCTCTCTCTATACGTTCGCGTACAGAATCTGAGATCTGTCTCTAGCAGGAGGAGACGATGACGTTACTTTTTGCTTCGATTTGTATATTGGTGAGTGAGAGACGAGTTTTTGTTGACTCGGCTCGGGTGAGTGGACTCACCGAGTTCCAAAATGACTCCGGTGCCGGCTTTTTTAATTCGAGAAAAAAAAAAACAAATTCCAACAATTACTGAAATTGGAAGATTTTGATACATAAACACTACTATAATATACCTTTAACTAAGTTTCAGTCTATAATTTTATTTAATAGTTTTCCATTATTTCGGTTTTTAAAATTAAAAAAAAAATCTATAGTTTTAATTTAAATTTAATGTTGCATTAAAAATGGAAAATTACATATAGTCTTCCAAATTAATTTTCTTAAATGAACATTTACTATGAAATTTGTTCAGTTTTATACTAGATATATTTCTTACACTTTTTCTTTAATAAGCTCATCCAGTCAGTGTTTAGTACTTCTTTATGTGTTTGGTAATACAATAGGACCAAACATTAATGTTGGACCAGAATAAAAAGGTTGATATATTTTTTTCTTTGAGAGAATGGAAAATTGTTAGAACAAAAGATGAATAATGATATTTCAGAGTTTTCACAGAAACATATTAAGTTTGTGTTTCTACTGTGAGGGTTTTGATAAATTAAGTCTGTATTCTACAGGAGTAAGCTACAGAGATCTCAATAAGTTAAAAATTCACATAATCTTTTCATTATTTTTGTTATGGTGTATTTCGTTACAAGTTATGAGGAAATAAATTAAAAAGGTTTTTAAGGGATCAATATCTTTTATAAAGTCAATTTAAAAACCTTTTATTTATCTACTGTTACATTTGCATTAAAAAAAACAATTTTTTTTTAAGTTTTCTTCTCCTTTTATTTCTCTAACATTTTCACTTAAAAATTAGAATTCAAATTAGAGTAAGTGTTTTCTTATTTTGAAAATATTTTAATTTCTTTTTCTTGTTATTTGATAAAAGTGATAGTATTAACTAATTCAGCCTTTATTTAATATTTAGGTGTTTTCTATTTGTATTCTTTAGATATTTAGGCTAAAAAATAGGAAAGTTAAATCATATTGTAATAATTTTTTAAAGATTTTTGTAAATATAGTCTAATATTGTGTAGTCACATAATAATTTTATAGGATAAACTATATATCATCAAAATTTTAATAAGATTTGTGTTTGATGAAAATACATTAAAGATAACTTTAAATTTAGTAGATTTAGTTGTTTAAAAATATTTTTCAAAACTTATTTTTGTAAAGTTTTCCTTTCTTGGATTGGTGTAAATAATTAATAACATGCAATATTATAAGAAATTTGATATTGGTTAGTTTGACAAAGTATACACAGTTGTTTAATTCTTAATCAATAAAATAAATTTTATCAAGCAAACTAATGTTGTGAAATACAAAATGAATATTATTTTAGTTAGTTGTCATTCATGGTTAGTCCATTCGAACTAGTCTCTTCAAGTATTCTTTGGATAATTATTCTTGACTGACCTTTGTGAGTATTCTTTAAAAATATAGTCACTCTATGATAACTCCTTTGAGCATTATTTGAGCTTGTAATCACTCATGACTAACCTGTATTTGGCAATGTAACCACTCTAGCTAATCTCATCCAACTATTCTTTGACACTTAGTTACTCCTAACTAAAGCTGAGTATTCTTTTGGATCATATTCACTTGTAGTTAACCCGTTTAAAAATAATATTTTAATAGGATTCACTCCTGACTAATAACGAGTGTTATTTGTTAAAGGTCATTCCTAACTTAAGTAAATAAACTTTGAGGATTGATCAATAGATCATAGAATTACATGAGGATAACAACTTTTCATGTTTACAATGTTAAGCACTATATATTAGTTTGCTAAGTAAACATGAATAATGTTATTTATGAAGTTTCTTAAAAGACTTATGCAACATTGTCCCCTTCTTCACATGAATGACTACAATAGTGCAGATATGTTTATGGTAGTTGAACAACTTCATATTACTTTAATATTATTCTTGTGTTTGGTGAGCTTGGATGTAAACTATACATTACTTCAAATCAAAGGTCCTATATTTTGATAATTTTTTATGTATAGAACACAAGGTTGATTATCAAATGACACATTCATTGTATTAAATCTTTAATATTGTTTGTACAAATGAAAATTAGATATTTAAAAAAGTAAAAATTGAAAAACATATCAGAATTGAAAAATCAAAATCAAGAAGATGAAAAGAGATCAATCGAGAGATTCAACAATCAAACAAAACAAATTCATCTTATCACGGTTTTTTAAGGACTTAGATATAAGTTTAAACAATTACCTTATTCAAATAATCAACTAAATTGACAATACAAATCAAATCAAAGTACCATCCAATCTAATCTTTATCTAGTTATCAAATTAAAATTCGATTGATTCCTAATTAAATTCTAAAATTAGAAACACAATTTACAATTATAAAAAGAAAATTCGGGATTATAAAAGAGAAGAACAAACTCGAAGCATTCAACAATAGGTGCAAAACTTAATTCGACTTGCTTAATCTTAATTCCTTGAATTAATCCTCAAGATTTAGTTCTCCATGGATAAAAAGCATAAACAAACATCATAGAATAATATAGGATAAAAGGAAAATTTGAAGTGAGAAAAGTGAGAAAAGAAGATGAAGAGACAATTCCAAAAACTTTAAATTTTTTGTAAATGACTTATGTGTATAAGTTTATAACACATTTAAGCTATTTAAATTCTTTGGAATTTGAAGTAAACATGCCTAAATGTGAACTTTAATTAGGTCTATAAGTCTATTTATAAAAGTTTGAGCTAATATAAAGAAAATGCTTCTTCCTGCACCTCCATAGTTTTTGAAATGACAATAGTATCTTTGGTGAAATAACATAAATGGATATGAATAAAATTGAAAAGAAAAGATAGATAAGTGCTGTGGATGTGTTTTTTTGGTGAGGTTTGAGTGTTGTTGTTATGAGTTGGTGAAGTATTTTGTGGTTGCTTTCTCGTGGTGGTGTTGCTGGTCTATTTGGCGGTGGTTGGAGGGTGTTGTAAATGGTTGCCATAACTGAGAGTGTTTATGAGCAGCGGAGGAGATGTACGACACAGTAACGTGCTCTAAGATTGCTAAAATACAAGGTAAAGAGGTATGGAGGGGTATAGGAATAGACAAACAGATGTGCACAACTTTGACTATGTGATGCAAAACCAAGGTCGGGGACGAAGGGTAGGACTGGGTATAAAAATTTACCCAAAGGGCATTTTTGCCATTTCATGTATACTATGGAGGTGTAGCACAAGATTATGGAGGTGCAGGAAGAAGACGTTTATAAAGAAAATTTAATTAACATAATTATTCAGTGCAACTAGAATTATTTAAAAATAATATTTACAAAAAAAATATGGACAAAACAATAAGCAAAGTCCAAAAGAGCTTAAAATACAAAATTAAAGTAAACATTCACAATGAATTCAATTTATTAGTTTTGAAAGGGAATTGGTTAAAAAAATAAGCAAAGTCCAAAAGAGCTGAAAATACAAAATTAAAATAAACATTCACAATGAATCCAATTTATTAGTTTTGAAAGGGAATTGGTTAAAAAAATGTAAGTAAAGCATATGAGAAGTGCACTCATTGTACAATAAAACTATACATGTATGTACAAAATATGTCTAATTAATGTATTTATTCCTTTTTCCATAATGTGTCTTTACTAAATTTGTGTAAAGCATATAACTGGACAAAGTAAATAGTCTTTACAAGATTGACAATGTGTGAACCAGCAAGTTGTTGAATAAAACAACTTTAATTTTTCATTTAAAAGATCATTTAAGGTGACTTGTGCTTGAACAAATCTTATTGGTAAAGTAAAGTACAACTTAAAATGAGCATGCAGATTGTTTATGAAGTATGGTGTTAATTAAAATCTATGTGTGTATCATCCTATTATGTCAAATGTTTTATTAAACATACATGAAGACAACTCAATATGGTATTGTCTAGTAGATAAAACAGTTGCATCTTACATTATATATTGTTCAATAAATATTATTGTCTTTTAAGTATTATCATATGTTAAACTTAGTTATTTTTAATATTTAATCAAAATAATTAATGTTAAACTTCTTCCTAACACTTAAATTCTCCAATTCCATCTTGTGTAGATTAAGTTCTTCTTCAAAATAAATAACATTATCTTAAATTTAAAATTGAAACAAAATACAAATAACAATGTAAGTCAAATACTTCATTTATAAAATATTATGGTTGTAATGTTAATATAAGATTTTAAAAAGATATTCTATGTGAAAATAACAAAAAAATAAGTTATTTAAACATTAAACATTTAAAGGTCACTAAAAGTTTGTAAGAACTAGTTTTCGAAAAAAAAAAGTTATAAATAAGATAGTTCTTTAAAAAAATACAAAAATGTATATACTTTCTTTAAGATAATTAAACAAATAATAAAAATAGTGAAATAATTTGTATTTATTTCTAATGAATTATCTTTTTTATGAATGTGAAAGACGATCAGTATTTAATTTATATGATGAATGATGATTAAATAAGAAAATTGCAAAAGAAAAAATGAAGTGAAAAATAAAGAGAAAATTATAAATTTGTAGAGATTATTTAATAAATTAATAGTTTATACGTGTTCAACCTATAATTTTTTTAAGATTTTTTTTAGTTTTTCACTATTATCATTGGTAATTATAAATAATATTTTTAAATAAAAAATATTTTCCAAGAGATAGTATACTTACAATTTCTCTTTCTAAACTAACTCATCTTCACTTTAAATTATTGGAAAGTAACTTTTAAGTATAAGATAGCAATCACGAGAATTATATATATATATATATATATATATATATATATATATATATATATATATATATATATATTAATTATAGTGATGAAGATGTTTCCTTCAAATAATACTTTAGAATATTTTTTTATTTATTCTCCTAACAATAACATTAACATTTGTCTTTTCCTGGATTAATATGTATTTTTAATACACTAACATGTGAAAATTAAAATTATAATTATATAAAACATTATAAATTGCAAAGTCAAACTGTGAAAAAGTCATGGTTTTTAGCTAGTTACACTATAAAGTTAAATTTTACAACGAATCTAAAATAAATATATAATAACGTCGTGGATAATGTATTTGAGTAGAGATTTAATTTCTATCCACTATAATTAAAAAACTTTGAATAATTTTTAGAATTTGAATTCACATTCAAATTTTTATTTAAAATTTAAAATATGAAAACCTTATAAAATGGTAAGTTAAAAATATTCAATACAACACTTAGCATCATTTGAACAAATAAGTTCACTTAAACAAAAATTCAACAACAAAAAGTATTAATTTTTTCTCAAAAATTTTAACTTATACAAGACTTTTAGCTTTGAGTAAGAATTTATATATTATAAATTATGCAAGAAATCATTGAGCCGATCAAAATTTGTCTTGTTTAAGAGTAATATCTCACTTTAGAAAAAAAAAAATTATTACCGAAAGAAAAAAAATTCCTTTATCATCTTAAACAAGTTTAAAAATAACATTTAACACTATAATAATTTTTAAAAAATCTATAACACTCATCTAATTCATAATAACTATCCCAAATTCAAAAACCAGTCAACCTAGCCTAACCATAATCATAACTAAAGTAACAAGAACAAAATTAACTTATACAAGTTCATGGTATTTATAAAATTTCAAATTAATTTAACTAACACATCAATAATAACTTGTTTATAATATCCAAGTACACTTTAAAAAATAATCAATCAACAACAATTTTAATAAAATTAAATATTAATCCTTCCAAATTAAATCTAACAATTTTATATTTTCTCAATCTTAATTTCAAATCATCTAAACACATTTTATTTCCAACTCTAACATCTCAACACCATCAATATAAACTTTAACTATAAAATCTAAAAATAAATTAAATCAGAACATTCCACTAATTTCAACATCAATTAGATAAATCATTATTTTTTCAAAAGAAATTTTAACTTCACTGAAATTACAAACAAACTTTTAGTAGAGATTAAAACATAAAATTACTCACAAATACCAAATAAATAGTTGAAATTAAACTAAGTACAACTTACTTGACACTTCTTACCAATATAATAAATACTACAGGTTTTAAAAAATAAATTAATATAAACACATTCTGTACTTGCGTGTCAGACAGACTGAAACTAAAAACTATTTAGAAATAAATATATATTTATTATAATTACAATAAAACCGATAAATTCCTCTGAATGGGTGAGAAAATTGAAAACGTAAGGGCAAAACGATAATTTCACACAACATAAAAAGGGAAAACGACGCGTGTTTTACCCTTCAAAAACCCCAGATGCCCACTCAGTACGAACAAACCAAGCATTCCATAGTTGAGCTAGGGCACGCTTCTCTCTCTGCGGCCTCTTCTCTTCCTCGCCGCCGCCACACAAAAGGTTAATTTCTTCGCCAATTCCGATCTCCGATTCCTCAATTTTCATAATTCAACTCTCGATAGGTCGTTTTCCTATTTATATGTATTTTAATTTTATGTACTTTATTTAATGTTTCATTCCGTTATGGTTTTTTGCGCTGTCCGTAATCGTCGTGTCACTGTTGTTATTATTTTATGGTTGGATTGATCGATTTTATGGACCTATACTGCTGTTAATGGGATATGATATGCTCTGATTTGTGATGCTTTAGAGGCATGCACGTGCGTGTGTATATATATATATATGTGTGTGTGTGTTGGTGTTAAAATGTCTTATTGCGAATCTGCGATTGTGGTTCATTCTTTTTTTTAATCAGCGTCTTTGTTGTGGTTTTATGGTATGAATTCTTTATTTGCAAGTTGGCACGAAGCATGGAGCCGAGTGAAAAAAAAAAGTTATTAATATTTTAATTATAATATTGTTATTATTTTATTATGAGTTAAATATGTCTGCACCTCACATCCTGTGTTTTTTATTTCTTTCTGCTGCAACTCATGGGAAAGTAGCAATTGACTTGGCGGCTTTTGGAATTGTACTGGATATGGAAATTCTTTCAGAAGCCTGTTTGAATGTTAATATGATATGATTCGGGAAAAACCTTTAGACTGATTTGTGTGTCAAATAAAATAAATTGAATTTTGAGTCTACATGTTGCTTTATTCATTAGAGAATTAAATGGAATTTTGAGTCTGCTTGTGTTGCTTTATTCATTAGAGGATTGTGTTTAGGGTCTGAGTTGTCGGAAGAATGAAGGTGACATGATAAATGGGATGGTTTGATGTCTTGGTGTTTTTTTTTTTTTTTTTGTTGAATAATTCCTATTTGGTTTGCTTGTATTTCTTGCTTGGTACTGGTATATCCATCTTTAGGCTATTGGCCAAGCACTTGTATCTATGTTTTGTTTTTTTTTTTTTTATCTATATAGAAATGAATATGACTTATTTGTTGTGCTTTTTATTTCTTTCAAGGTTTTTGAGTTTATTATTGTTTGAAGATGGCTGAAGGTCATGAGACTGATAAGAACATTGAGGTGTGGAAAATCAAGAAATTGATCAAAGCTCTTGAGGCTGCCAGAGGAAATGGAACAAGTATGATTTCCCTTATCATGCCCCCACGAGATCAAATATCTCGTGTCACTAAGATGCTTGGTGATGAGTTTGGAACTGCTTCAAACATCAAAAGCAGGGTTAACCGACAGTCAGTGCTAGGTGCAATCACTTCTGCTCAACAGAGGCTTAAGCTCTATAACAAGGTTCCTCCAAATGGGCTCGTTCTGTATACTGGCACAATTGTGACTGAAGATGGGAAGGAAAAGAAGGTCACTATTGATTTTGAGCCTTTCAGACCTATTAATGCATCCCTTTATCTCTGTGACAATAAGTTTCACACTGAAGCTTTGAATGAGCTCCTGGAGTCAGATGACAAGTTTGGATTTATTGTCATGGATGGTAATGGTACTTTGTTTGGGACATTGAGTGGTAATACCAGAGAGGTGCTTCATAAATTCAGTGTGGATCTCCCAAAGAAGCATGGAAGAGGAGGGCAATCAGCTCTGCGTTTTGCCCGTCTTCGCATGGAGAAGCGTCATAACTATGTCAGGAAGACGGCAGAGCTTGCTACCCAGTTCTATATCAATCCTACCACCAGTCAACCCAATGTTTCTGGATTAATATTGGCTGGTTCTGCTGATTTCAAAACTGAGCTTAGTCAGTCAGACATGTTTGATCCTCGACTTCAGGCAAAAATACTTAATGTTGTTGATGTTTCATATGGAGGAGAAAATGGTTTTAACCAGGCTATTGAATTGTCTGCTGAAATTCTTTCCAATGTAAAATTTATCCAGGAGAAACGATTGATTGGCAAATACTTTGAGGAAATAAGCCAGGATACAGGAAAGTATGTTTTTGGGGTTGATGATACCCTGAAAGCGTTGGAGATGGGTGCTGTTGAGACTCTTATTGTCTGGGAAAATCTGGATATGAACAGGTATTCCTTGAAAAATAGTGCTACTGGAGAGATTGTCATTAAGCACTATAACAAGGAACAGGAGGCCAACCAAAGCAATTTTAGGGATCCTGAGAGCTCAGCTGATTTTGAGGTTCAGGAGAAGTTGTCTCTTCTGGAGTGGTTTGCAAATGAATACAAACGGTTTGGTTGCACTCTTGAGTTTGTCACCAATAAATCTCAAGAAGGTTCACAGTTTTGCAGAGGTTTTGGAGGGATAGGTGGGATCTTGCGTTACCAGCTTGATATGCGAACATTTGATGATTTCTCTGATGATGGAGGCGTGTATGACTCTGAATAGCAATCAATGAAATACTTCCTACTGCTGGTGCAGGAAAGGGGAGCCAAAATACCTGCACCAGTATTGGAGGTGGTTGCACTCGCTGCTCCTCCTCCATATCTGTCTGTGGTGTTGCTTGGAATGTTTGATTGTGAATCAAGGTTTAATTTTATTACCCTTTTACTGCGGCATTTTTGGAACAGGTTTTAGATTACGTCTATTAGTTTGTTGATAATGAAGCAAGTTTCTCTAATTCTTGTTTTAATATTGTTTTTTCAGATGCTTTGCCTCCAAAGTGCTTCTTTCTGATACGAGTTACTTTCTTGTTCTCCTATCCTGCACACTCTGGCGCCACAAATATCTGCAAAGCTTCTGGCAACACCTGGTAAAAATTCAGCATATCCTCTTACATGCAGTTTATTGCTATTATTTTTACTTCATTTGCTCGTAAGAATTTCTCTAAACATTGCTGGCTTTTTGTCTTTTAGCTCCCCAGCTCCCCACTGCATGCGCCCAGAAAAGCAAGAACAAAAATATGTTCCTCACAGATACACTGTCTGGAATCAACAAAGGTCAGTACTGTCAATGAACATGCACAGTCAAGAATCTTTTATTCCTTTGGACATTAATTTTAAACTGCTGGAAAATAGAATGTAGTTGTTGAGCTGTTTCACCTGCTTTCAGAGCTCTCACACTGGTTGGGATCTTTTTTTATATTCTATGCTAATGCACTTTTCTTAACCATAGATCCAATGTCTGAAGAACTTGTTCTTCTGGTTTGAGAATTGACTGACTGTTTCTTCTTTGTTGGACATAATTGATGCCAATATCGTCGAATCTTACAGACTTGATGTCAATGATACATATTCGAGTTGGATTATTGAATGAAGGATTTTTTTATTTAAATGCTGGATTAATTTTGGGTTGCCTTTTGAATTTGGAAACGTATGTTGTGACTCTAGTTACTTTTGTCTGACTCTGCAAATTTATATCTAGACTTACATTGCAATTATTGACTATAGTTTTCCGAATTCTGGTGTATTCTTTTTATGACACAAGATTTCAAACAAATTGAAAGTTTCTTTGCATTGTAGTTTTTGTTGAGCTCGTAGCTGTCCAAAGTTTTTATTTAGAAGCTCACTTTTTAAGTTATTCTGCCTTAAGGTGCATTTTTACTTTCACCTGTTTCAATCGAACATGATGGCAAATACAGTTCTTTGTGTTTGTTATTAATGATAAGGGGGCTAGGGGATTTTTTTTAGTCTTTTCATTTAAAATTTTCTACTAACATTTTTTCTGCTGATATTGATTTCTACTCGTCCTGATGATGTTGAGTGTTAATAATGATTAGCTAATAATGTCTTATGATAAATCTGTAGCAAGCTTGACTATTCTTCTCATCCATATTCCTTTTCCATTTCACATCAGGGCATTTTCGCATTGTTGGCAATCTGTCATGTGTTATGACTGGGGTCTGCTACTTAATGCTCTGAGAGGCACTACCCCAGTCATTTGGATAATAGTCTTTGATACGTGTTTTTTTTGTTCTCATATTTTCCTTCTACTAGCTGTGTCTTTGCATAGGGCTGCCTATCTGCCATCACTACCTGCTGTGAGGGTTTATTTGGTTCATTGTTCTGAGTTGAATAATGGTTTTGTAGGTAAACGCAGATGCTTCGCTGTACGCTGTGTTTTGAAGGATGCCCAGCATATACGGCAATCCGAGGGCTCGAGTCTATGACCATACCTTTCATGCGTTATAATCTATCTTTCAAAACTTTACCCTGTTGAACTGATGTTAGTTTCGTTTTCGTGGTACTTTGGCACATGTGATTATAATATGACTGGTATTTACTTATGTTACTTATGGTATGGTGATGTGTTTTTATGACAATTTTAGTTTGTTATTAATATACAATGATATAAGCACCGATGCCAATGATGCCGCGTGTTTTATAAATTACTGGGTTTTGGGTTGGGTACTTTATGGGCATGTTTGATTGTGCTTTTATAAAGACTATATATATGGTCGGATAAGTAGTGTCTGGTGAAGTCTAAGTATTAGATTTACATTATTTTCTAGAGGTAAAATATATTTTGAATCTGTGTCTGCAATGTAGGTGTAGGATCAAATGTTGCATGCCTGTGTTTACTGAGTGGAAGCGTAGCACGAGCATTGTATCTGTAGCGAATCTATTTCAACTTTGAATTTAGAACTGCCCTTTCTTTTTTAATTTATTTTTTATAACCAATACATTAGGTTTAAGATTAAATTTAATAAACCAAGGGTACCATCAGATTAGGCATTCCAAATATTTATTCGGTCGGATAATTTTTATTTAACAAGAGCAGTTTATATAAGTTGATTGTTATTAAAAACTAATAAGCAGTTTAAGGTATTATGGTTTTGGATTGATATATTAAGTTTTGATCACTAGTTGTACTAACTATTACATACCAATTTAGGGAGTTTCGATTTGTTGCCACCAAGTTATGGTCTACGCTTTTCTTGGCCCAAGCATGTTTTAAAATCTTCATGTAGATGTTGTTCCCTCAAGTTTCGTAGGCTAAATTAATCTGGAATTACTACATTATTTGTTTTAAATAATTACTTGTATTCTACAAATATTCACGCATTTTCGTAAATAATAATTATGCGTTATTAATTGTTCGATTTAGTTAATACGACTTGTATAGCCATAAACTTAATCTAGGATTTCTCCTCTATTCAATCTGTTACTGAAAGTTCAATAATGGACTCCATTCCATTGCCCTTATAAGAAAAAAGTAATAATTTTGAGTTGGCTATTTTTTCGCCACAGAAAAATTGATGAAGAGGGGGAAATGATCCTTTTCCAAGCTTTAAACACGGTACAATCTTTTGGGAGAGCCTACATCACCACCGAAACTATAGACAATGTTCCTTTTTTATATATCATAGGATACACTTTAAGCGTAAATGCTGTACGGTGTTGCTGCAACATTGTCATTGCGGATCCAATAAAATGATCAGAAAATAGATAAAAAAACAATAATTGTTGTTCACTTGAAATAAACAAGCACTTTTATCCAAGTTTCTAGTCATATTTGTTCATACTAAATAATACTTTTTCAGGAAAATGGTACGTACAGTCAATTATTCAGGAAATAAAAACGAGAAAATTAATTAAAAATATTTGTATATAAAATCACAACAATTAATTTTTAAAAAATATTTGATTGAAAGCATTTTGTTTGTAGTGAACATCTTAACTAGTACCTTTAAGGTACTCATTATTAAAACCTGACATATATTAAACCTCTTGAAATAAAGATGCAAGCAAAGAATTTACAAATATGATTCAATAAATAATTAACATAGATGGTTGAAGAATAACAAGTATTATTTTTTTTGGGTAGGGAACGAGACCTTAGAGAAGTCCTTTTTTTAAAGTAATTGAACTACTATAATAGAAGCATACTCAATTAGAAGTGGAACAAAATTGTACTTATCTCAAATAATAAATATTGGTTTTCTTCTCTTTGGAGAGGGCCACCAAACTCAGCACAAATCGATATTTTATTAGTAACATCATGGAACTGTAGGACCACAATTATACCATTTCTAAGCATTGATTCCATGTATTGATCTCCACTTTTAAAACGAGTCAGTGAAATAATGTTATGATATTTGAATTTTATGTTATACAAACTTAACCAAATTGAATACTTCGATGTTACGATGGTTGACCCGTTTGTGTGCAAGTACAGCAAGGCATGTTTGCAATCAAAATCAAACAAAATTCAATATCATTGTTAAGTTGACATCTCAACTGTTCATCATGCCCCTCCCACAAATAATTAAGTGAACATAATCGACAAAAGTTTCATTCAACATGCATAACATGATTAAGATATTTGGTCAAATTTACATGAAATATATTTGTATGTGCTATATATTTGGTCCAACTTATAGAGCTTTTATTGCAATCAATAAGAAAAAAAAAGTATATTGAAGGTGCCTTGAAATTTCTTGGGACAATAATGTATTATTAATCAAACATAAATATCCAATTTTTTTAGCTCTTAATAGATGAGGATGAAAGAGGGCATGGATATTAATCAGTTCTAAGCATTCAACCAACACGAAAAAATAAAAATAAAAAAATAAACTATTGACATCAAACCGACAATATCATGTGCAAATTCGATGATCTATTGGATTGAAAATCACTTTTGATACTCACATGTCCATCCCTTCTGTCTCATGTAAAATTGTGATGGGGATGTTTGAGGCCATCCATTCAGAATAATATATAATAAGAAGATGCCTTAACCTTTTCTTTCTCCCATTTCTTTTGTTCCTTTTTATTTGTCCCATTCAGTGACAATTTGTGATGTTTAATTTCCCATTTTTTAGGTGCTTCCATCAACTTTGAATTACCCTTTTTCCACTAAATTAAGCTAATAACATATAATGAAACGCGTATGAGATGGGATACATACCAATATAATACCTAAGTCGTTTTGAGAATTTAGGGCATCATCAAATATGAAAATTTATGCTTTGAAAGTGATGCTTTTATGTAACATTTGGAAAGTTTGAATTTGGGGTAACATTATAGTTAGATAATATGTAAGAGAATCCCACCCAACTCTCAAACCATGGGATGCTTGGATAAGCTATTCAATTTTCACTATTCATTATGAAACTTAGATTTTTTTTTTCTTCAAATCCAAACTATATTTCTGTAATTTGAAAAAAGATTTGTTTTAATTTTTATATTCAAATGTGTTTGTTATACTCAAACGATCTCAAAATGTATATTCTTTAGAAGAAAAACACACATATGATGGACTTTTTAATGACACTATAAAATCTAAATGAGTTGCTGTTAAAGGTTTATAATTGCTAATTAAGCAAGTAATCTCTAACATTATTTAAACCAAAAGATCAATTTTTCATTTAGGAAAACAAGATCAAATCTACACAAATTTAAACTTTCAGCATCTCTCTCTCTCATGTAAATAGTCTTGTCACAAAATATTTTTCACAAAATAAGTTTTGAAATAATTTTCCTAAAGAAAGAGGAAGTACAACAAGAATAAAGTGAGTGTGGAGGCCCAAAGATTGGGCAAGGAAAATGACATTTATAGCTTCACCTTCAAGAAGCAATTCAGGTGCCATAAGCGTTAATCCCAAGCTATATAAATACACATAAATTTGAGAATTTGAGAATGGTCCATCATTGATTATTCTGGGGTCTTCCGTGGTTGTAAAATTACATAACTAACTATATTAAGCTAATATTTTTGGAAATATAATTTGGTTATAATCTTAAACTTAAAGTTAAGGCATGAACTATGTACAGTGGTTAGTGGTTGGATTTGGCCCTACCCACTTTGAGTATCTGTGTATTTATTGATGGCATGTGTTAGTGGATAAAATTTCCTTTTAGGTACCGAAAAAAATGGCTTTTGTCTTCTGCCTTTAACCCACCTAATAACGACATGGCTGTGCAAATGGTTTATGATTTTTTTTTGTGCATTTAATTCTTTGTTTATCACTACACATGCATCTATTAGAGACAATAACATTCATAATTCAGAATCAATAGCATAAAATATACAGTTTAGGTCATGATAAACTAATAAAAACAAATAAAAAAAGTTATTAACAATTTTGGGGCATAATGAAGTAGTTTTCTTATATGATTTTTTTTACCACAATAAAAATGAAGTATTTACTTAGTTGGGTCATGATTAATATATGTTGAAAAGTTAAATTGAGTACTCAAAGAAGTTTTTCTATTGTGTGTAAGGATATGAATTTTGATAGTTTTTAATTTAGTATATTTAGTTATAGGGTTCTATATAATGTACCTACACTAAAAATTGAACATTGAACATATAATTTAATACTATTTGTTTCATTTTTTTATTATTAAGACATTTGTCCCTATCTTTCCAAATAATGAGGGTCTGAATGTGGTTAATTTCTGTATGAGACCCTGCATGGAAGCAAATCAATTATGGATCAACCACAGGCCTAAACCTAAAGGTAGGGCTAAATTAACCCAAATCTTCTACCATGAACATTATAATTTAACAAGTATAGGTAGGAATTTAGGAACAAATTGCTGGTTTCAAAGGGTCAACTGTAACAGTTGAAGCCTCATCCAATTCTGTATTATCTTTGTCAGTCACTCTGCATATAATAATGGACCACCAAGTGATTAATTTTTCTTATTCATATATCCTTTTCACTTCAAAATTCTGCTTAAACATTGTTTTTTCATGATGGAACTTGTATATCTGCGAAGTTTTTTTAAAATAGTTAATGATTGAGCAAATTAAAATGGGTAGAGAAGTTTAAGTTAATAACTTGCATCAGATATCTTATACTGTTTTCTTTTTAATTTTTTTTAGCTTTATATAAAAAAAAAGGAATTTTCATTCTCACACTAAAGTATGACATTTATAAATTAGGCCTCGAACTTGTCAGACTTTATCAGTCGGTTTAATTAAAGTTTCAGTTCTTTAACTTGAAACAATTTTTTTTTCTTAGTCTCTACATAGAAGATAAATTATCTATATCTAAAGTGATAGATTAAATCTATAATTCTTTATACAAGTGATTTGGTGTTTGACTTTTTTAACAAAATGTTAGGGTTTTAAGTCACGATTATTAATTATTATCTTTTCTGCATGACGAGTCTAGTTTGAGGGAGATATAGTTAAATGTTAAATAGAAACTTCTAAGTAGTCTATAATTACACAAAATAAAGTCATTAGATGTAGGATTATAAAATTTTCTAGTTTTAACTATTTGTTTATTTGTTTATTGTAACAAACACGACATATATAACATATTTGTACAATGAAAAAATTAAATAAAAAAAATTCACACTTAATGTTAATAAAAAAATTTATATTTAATTCAATCTCAAAATCGACTTATAAGACGAGATTTGTACTCCATATAATTTGATTATATCCCTAGTTGATATGAGATCTTTAATATTTACACTCTGTTTGCATCTATGTAAGTACTACTTAGCGAAAATATTTATGAGAGATCCTTGCATTTGGATCAATAATTGTGTGAGGAAGAAAGTGGATTGCTAATGTGAAATGAAATAAGGATAAAATCAATCATATCTTATTGCAAAGACACAAATAGCCTTGTTTTTAAATTGTGCACGACAACATTGCTTTTATTGTGTATGGCAACATCTCTTTCACTGTGCATGACAACATGGTAAATATTCACAGACATGCAGAGATTCCTAAAGTTGAGTATTACAAAGATTCTTGACCATGGTAGTTGAGATAATTAGTCTTTAAAAATTCTATTAAATTAGTGTGAGTGATTGTGTGTTGATTTCATACTTTCTTCTTCATTATTACATGTTTTGGTCTATGAGTTCTTGTTGTGTGTGAAGTGTAGGGTGGTGTTTGAAGTTTGTTGTGTTACATTAAAAAAGGTGGTTCCGGTGGAGTAAATGAGGTTGCTAGAGTTAATATCGTGGTGTTGTGTTGACAATCATAGCTGTTGGTGATGATTTATTGACAAGCGTTGCAGCCAAAGTGAGGTTACATGTCAAAAGGTATTGGTAAGAATGGTTTTGTAAAGGCCATAATTGATTATGATACTCTATATAATCAATTATGTGTGCGTGATGTGTTTGAGTTTTCTAGTTTTGTGATTTGCATAGTTTGGTTTAACTAAACTTGTGTTATGTGTGTTGTGTTGTAAGTGGTGCGTTGAATGAATATCTTAATCTGTGCTGGTATGGTTTGTTTCTTCGTGGCTTGGTTCATGTTGTGGTTTTCATTTGAACTTTGACCTCCTTATTAGTATGGTGTGGTGTTATTTTTCGTTGTGTTTTTTCTATTGCCTACTTCGTTCATTGCATAGATAACTCTACCCTAACCGATTATGGGTTAGATAATCCATTATGTTTCAAAAGGAAGCATATAATTGATTATCCTTGAATGGTAATTTATTATGTGTTTTCATTTGAAACATAATCAATTATTCGTGTGCCTATAATCGATTAGAGAGTAGGTCTTTTGCAGCGATTTTTGTAGTATTTTAGATTGGCTTGGAGTTATTGAAATCATACATTTGCATGTAACTAAGTCAACTATTACACGTACTTGCTTGGAGGAAGGTGATCTCTTTGGTTTCATTTTAACCTTGTTGCAAACTTGATTGCCATAATTGGTTTTGGTGTTATCTTTTTTTCTTGCATTATTCTCATCATCACGATTTAAGAACCCTATTCTTTACACTTATTTTAATATCATTTAATTAATTGCATGTATATGTATCATTTAATTAATTGCATGTATATGTATTTGACGAGTTTGAATTTGATTAGAGTGAAAGAGAGATAGGTTAATATGAAAATTTGAAAGTTAAAAATAGACAGTATTAAATTTTATATTAATCCCCATTATATCATAAATTATTTATAAATAAAAAAATGATTTTAAGTTTCATATCATTACTACATTGTTTTCATATTTATAATTAATAAATATACTAAGCACAACTATATAACTAATTATTATGAAATTTAAGAAATTTATTATATATAACAATATGTGATTCCCGTAAAAAAAATTATAAATACAATTCTTTTTAAATTCAAAAATATGTTATACCAATATTAACGGGAGTTCATCAATTTCAACTATAACAAACATTTGATGATTTCTAAGACTCTTTCGAGTGATAATTGTCATCATATTATTTTTTTTCCGCCTATTGTATTGTATGGTTCTATGTTTAATATTATTTAGGCATTGAATTTTGATACCAATTTCAATTATTTTATTAAGTTTATAAAATTTACATTTTTTGTTAAAATATTTTACATATTTCTATTCCAAATTAATTTAATTTTATTAAAATCTATTTTCAATATTTTTGTACGTATTCACAGTCATTCATATATATATATATTTTCAATTGAGTATACGGAAGAATATTATTTTAATCACTCACAAGTTTTATACACAAATAAGTAATCATATTTTATTTTAAATTAATTTTAACGAGAACATTATAATCTCAATCTCATCAATTAATCTTTTTCATCAATCATATTATTCATAAACTTCATAAATTTTCTTTTCATTAACTTCATTTTATACTTTTTTTTCACTAATCTACTAATCTAAACAATCTCATTTTTTGACATTCTTTTTTCTCAAATCAATTCTTTCTCATCTCTCTCAAATTCATCCCTCAATCCAAACATAACATTAACAAAAAAAACTCTTAATATTAACTAAATGGGCAAGAACTAAAAACTTACTTTTATTTTTAATTACCGTTCTAGAAAACCACTTAAATCAAATTGTAAACATTTTTCGTGTAATTAAGATCTAAAAAATTTCTACATAATTGCATACACTAAATCATTGAGGCGACGTGGAGAAAAAGAATGAAAAATATGTGATCTTGATCTACCCTAATGACCTCCAAAATCTTGGCTTTTGTAATTACGTGTAGGTAATGGAATTTGGTAGCTCCTTGACAGTAGTAACGTGGTAGTATTGAAGGCTATGGATTGGGACATATAGGTAGGTTAATTGTCGTAAGAAATAACAATGGAGTTGTTGCCACTAATGATCTTGAGAGCTACATCATATTGGTGGGTCTCCACTAGGCGGCGTCCTGCCTCTTTCAATTACAAATCCATCTCTCCTCAATTCATTTCTCACTCTGCTCAATTCATGCTACATGGAATGAAGGCTGTTCTTCAACTTTCAACTTCAATAGGGACAAAAAAAAGTAGTAAAATCTTTGGGAATATGGGCCCTAAAGTTTGGAAATATTGTTTTTCACTTGGCCATCACATTAGGACTACATCATCCACACATATCTCTATATATACGTATCTATATGTATGTATTATTACATGGTTGGATAATCCGTATGATCTCTCCCTTTTTTATTCTCATATTGTCCTTACTTACTTTAAGTTATACTCAATAAGTTACGTGTTTTTAATATTAAAAAAACTTTGTGTATGTACTTTGTATTAGGTTGGTTCTTTCAATATGAGATCCAAATTCATTATTTTTTTTAGCCTATAACACATAACAAACTCAATTGAATGCATCCACATTATAGTTAAGATAAAAGGCTATTTTTGAGAGGGTGCAAGGTGAGAGCATTGGTGCATGTCAACAGTCACTTTAAAATAAAAGAGAGAGACAAACATTATTTGCAACTATTTCATACAACAATATATCTTGGTTATTTTGAAGATCCAACGGTCAAATCTTGTCTGATCGGGTTACAATTTTTATAGAAGATTTCTCACACATATTTCTTCAATATGGACGGTGAGATTGTCTACATGTGGTTTGTAGAAGTGTCAGGGATTTTGTGAAGAGCTGTTGCTCGTAGAGAGTTCTTGTTACTGTCAGTTTCAATTGTTTCAGAAATTCAATGGCAAAATCTTCTCCAATTGCTATGAAATCTTTACTAGAGTCTTATCACTCTCAATAATTCGTTTTGGACAGTATGATTTGAAATCAAAATTCTAGTTTTTTTTAGAAAATTTGTAAACCATGACAATTTTTCTGGTGACCAGAGTTTTGAACTCTTCCTTCAAATTTCAATTTGTTGATATTTTTGGTTGTTGTTGGTGACCATTTGAAAATTAAGAAGAATTGTATTTATATGTTTTCTAATTGAATTTTTCATAAGACTCATTGTATCTTTGTTTTGGTATTATTAAAATATCTACACTCATGTAAGTTTCTTATCTCTATTGTTTCTATATTAATTATTAGTATTGATTTATTCTTCTATTTTTAGTTATATTTTTTTATTAGATTGATTAATTGTATTTAAAATATTTTTATATTGTTTTAATAAAAATGAATCTTATTACTTCCTTGACCTGAATTTATTATTTTAACACTTAAATTAGTGATTGGTCTGAAATACTGAAGGGGGTTAATTTAAATTAGAAGTCTTTGATACTATACCACAAATATATATGCATTGGCTGGCATGCAAGTAAGTAGGTCACTCATGAATAATTTGAGGACGGCACACACTTTTGAGGCAAGCTATGTGTGCATGCACTTTTCTTCTCATAATGGCACCATGCTTACCTTTCCAATTACTCTTGCTTTGCCTTTTTCTTCCCACTCAATTGCTGCACTTTCTCAGTTGCTAGTCATCTATATATCAGTATCACAAACAGTGTGCTGTGTATGAACACCATTCCCTCAACATCTAGAAGATAATATACATTTATTGGAGGTGGCAAAGATATTTGGAGTTCCTTGCTCCAATTATTTCTATTATTACTAGAGTTAGTGTCCACAATATTTATTTTTTCTCTAATATAAGAGAAATAAAAGAGATTGTATGCTTAGTGAGTTGAAATATAAATATTTCAAACTTATTTAACATCATCGTTCCAAAATACTCTTAATTTTAAATTTAAATATCGTCTCCAATACATATAACTAAGGGTAGTTTAGTAAATGTAGTGTTTTAGAATAAAACAAAACTAAAAATTAAAACCATTATACTGAAATTAAACACTTTTATATTTAAAATAAAAAGAGTGCTAATGTACAATTTTTTGAAAAAAAAAAAAAAAAAACGTGCATCTTTTGAATTGTGCTTTTCGACTATGTTGGTGCGGAAGTTATTTGTGTATAATTCTAGAATCCAAACACATGTCTATTTTATTGTTCTGCTGGTTCAAGTACAAGTTTAATATAATGTCAATTATTGAGTTTTATATACAGCTTTTAAAGTTCAAGAATACTTTATATTAAATAAGATGGATCTGGGAGTATAAAACATTTAACCCTTTTATTAAATTGTAAAATAGGCTTAATATCTAATTTTCAATTTTTTTCATTTTCATAGTTACTAAAAATATACATTAATTGCTGATGGTTAAATAATTTAATATATGATTAACAAAGTTGATATCACATTTTTTTTTGTTAAATATATGATTTAATTCTTATAACTTCTTTTAAGATGCTTGAAATCTATTCATATATCGATATATATTATTTAAATTAGAATGCATTTAACACAATGTAACGTCCTAGAAAAAAATAAATCTATATATACTAGTCAACAAATATATATTTATATACAACTATATATACTTACATATATATATATATATATATATATATATATATATATATATATATATATATATATATATATATTTACAACATTCATATAATATATATTTTTAATCAAAGTAAATTCGTTGGATAATGTATAATTTGTTAGGTAGATTTCAATTAAAAATTACCTTATTCCTTTCGAATTCAGATTTATTTGACCTAATCCGTTGAATAAATTTGTGAAATTCGTTGGCCAGATTACTATTTGTTGGTTAATAAATTAGAAAATAATTACAACAAAGTCATCAACTCTAACTTTTCAACCAAGTTTTACTTTTCATTCAAACTTGCATGTTTAACATGTTTATCAACTCAAGCAAAAATTATGGTTGTTCAACACTAAAAACATATAAAAACAATACTAAAATAGTTTAACTCAATTTTACCCGATTTCTGACTTTTCATATTAACATAAGCATGTAACATCATCAAACAACTTCTTAATTTGACTAATCAAAACCCAAAGTTGCACCCAAGAACTTTCATACCCCAATATCTAACTAATTTATAACACTATCATCAACTCTCAAAAACACCAAATTAATTTTTTATCGGACCATAATTTTCCAAAACTATCAATAACCAAATACTTTATAAAATTATACTATTTAAGAAATAATTCAAAGACTTAAGAAAGATAAGGAAGTCTTAACTTGCTTCCTAAAGGTCCAATTCATTTATATATTCATTTATATCTCATATCCCATATACAACCCAAAGACTATACATACATGCAACAACAAGAAAAATAGAAAACAAGAGATTTGATAGTCTTATATTCTGTTATAATCTATATGCTCTTATGAAAAAAATGATAGAAACGACTTTAAAAATTTAGAAAGAAGTAAAAAAAATTATATTTTAGAAGGATGAAATGTTTTAGATAATTAAAAAATGAATTTACCTTTTATTATATATAACTTTTAAATAATAAAAAAATCGCGTTTCATTATTTTACCTGTTAAACTTATAAAACGGATCATTACCTATATAAGATTTATTATATACTATAAAGAGGGCTACAATACTAAATAAAAAAATTGTACAAATTTTCCCAACTTAAACAGAGATGATAATGAATTTATTTTTTTCTTCCTTGTTTCCTCAATTTGAACCCCAAAATTACTCCAACTTTTAGTGGAGATGGAAGTGGAGAGAGGAAGAGCACCCTTTACCTCATTGTATGGCTCATTTTATTCATTATATTTTCATAAGATAATTAAATTATTATTTTAATCTGACTATAGAATGAAAATTTTATATAATCAAAAATTTAAAAAAACTAAATATATCTGAATATATAAATGAACTTTTAAATTTATAAAAAACATTTATTTGAAATATAATTTTATTATTATTTTTAAAATTCAATTTGTAAATATAAACAAAAGAAGATAGATTATAAAGAGAAGTAACAGTTAAGAAGATTAACATGTGGTTGAAAGAAAGTTTTCGGATAGCTGTATGAAACTGCCTTTAAAAGAGATAACAATATTGAAAATATGTAATGAGAAAAGAAAAAAAAAAACTTGTGAACTGAAAATATTAACATTATATATTTTAATTTAAAAAAGTACGAATGAATAGTGAAAACCAAAACAGTTCTATTGCATGGTATATTGTAAGCAGTTTATCATGAACAAAAAAATTATTTGGTGAATAAAAAACTCCTTTGGGACATTAGTAAATAATTATTTTCCTAACTTTTATGCAGAATAGTTTAGTATTCTAATTACGATTAGTGAATAATTAAAACCTATAGCGAAAAGTAGATGTTAAAGAGTGTGCATAAGAACATCTCTACATGTATTAAGCTGTCCTTTTCTCTTTGCCACTGCCATTTCTATATTTTAATAACATCAAAGCTTGGGATGAATTTGATATAATATTTTTGTTGAGTCTTAATTTTATAATGATTCTGGGTTTGAATTAACTTGGAATATGATGGTGACAGATTGCAAGTAGAATGCATGGTATTTGTTGTTATTTTAATGTCGGTATTAAGAGATATATTTGACTATGGATTAATAGTAGATTATACACTTCTATTACTTTAATCAAGATACATTATCTTTAATCATAGCCGAATGGTTGATAATATTAAATTGACACTTTTATATGTGTCAAGTGTCAGTGACTCACTCAATGAATCTTTGCCTTTAAGTATTAGCAAAAAGTTGTGTAATTAGTTCATATTCAAATAAGTTTTGGATAAAATTATTTTTGAATCATTCAACGTAACTGAGATATGTATTCAAATTAAGTTTAGTTTTTAATTTATATTTGAGCTAGGCTAAATGTGCTGATTATGAATGCATTCCCATTTGGTAGTTATTTTGATTGAATACATTTTTTTTTATATAATGTTTATTTACATAAGAGAAAGAAGCAATTGCCTAATTTGAATGTATTTTTTTACAGAGATGGGATAATTTTTTTTAATGATAAAACAAACAATTGAAGACAAAGTTGTTGATAATTAATGTAATTAACTTTGTTACTGGTTTCTATATTCAAACAAAAAGTTTCTTAAATGGATAGTGGAAGGCATATGCATAATGCAATCATTCATATTTTATAGTTTGTTTAGTTTTTTAACAACATGAAAGCACTCCAATGAAAAACTAACGATTAATTGCTTCCAAAACCTATGTTGGATTCTTCTCAATATTAAAACTAAATAAATACACACTTGGAGTTTTGAAGCACTTGTCTCCAAATGATAGGCACATAAATAAATGAAATTACATTTGTGAAACTTCTTCTACGATAAAAAAATAGTGAGATAAAATTATTGACATGATAAAAATTTACAAAAAAATGTTATAAAACTATTATTGCAAATAATAAAAGGTGTTTTCAGTTTTATAGTTTTTTCTTTGTTTCATTGAATATTTATTTATTTTTTGTTTTTGGTTTAACTATTCTTTTTCTAACAACGTGACGGTGTACCTGTTATTTTTGTCTTCCAATTTGTCAATTAACTACGTTTTTTTTTCTAATCTTGTTCAACTTACTAGTTTGAACCCTCTCAGAAAGTAAAAAATAAGTTCATTATCAAGTTCGAAAATTTTGAAAAGAAATGAGTGAGTTGATTAATAAGATTGAGATAAAAAAAAAAATAGAAACAATTATCACATCATCCATTGACGACGATAAAAATCAAATGATGGAGTACTTAAACAAAAATAAAAAATATTTTGAACATTCAATAAAACATTTTTAATAAAAACTCAATTAAAAATACTTAAAATAAAAAATATTTTGAGTATTTAATAAAACAAGAAATTTTTAATAAGATTCAATTAAAAATATTTAAATATTCAATAAAACTAAATTTTTTAATAAAGACTTAATTTAAAATATTTAAATTTATGAGATAATTAAAACTTAAAGTTATATTTTTGTATTATTTATAAACTTAAAAATAAAATTTTTGTGATTTAATTCTTTATAATTTAAAAAAATAATGAATTCTCAGAAAAAAAAATCCACGCATTATTAAAAGTTCAGAGGTCAAATTGATAAAAAAAGAAAAAAACTTTACATATGTAATGCAAAAGTTAGGTGTTGAAGTACCTTTAGCTATTTGACAATTTGGTCAATAATTCTAGTACGATACTCAAAATGAAGGAATTTCAAAACAAGAAACAAGAAGTTAAGAAGCAAGAAATGCTCACAAGTTATTCTTCAAAATCTTATCTCCTTTTTTATGTGGATTGAAAAAATAATAAAATCAATTTAACTATTACCTAAAATTTAGCTATTACGTAGTATTTCATTATAAGTTTTGGATTATTAGATAATAATTCATTATAATGTTTTTTTTATTTAAATTGATACGATAGTTTCTTTTATAAATTATTCTATGATTCATTCATACTCAACCTCTGTTAATATACATTTTTAACAACCTAACATAATAAGGTAAAAATAGATGTAAAGTGGCACATTTAAATACGAGTCCATCAAATTAATCTGAACATAAAGAAATTAAAAACCTCTTTTAACAGGATTATTAACAACTTTTCCATCACAATTTTTAAATTCCTCATATATTATAAATAAAGTGATATTATTAAAAAATTCTTATTTATCATAACTAAATAAGAAAGTACCTTATGAAAAACCCCATTAAAATAAAATTTAAACTTGTATAGAAATGTAAATAACATTGGAACATAGGACCACCCTAATGCCACCTCTATTTCTTGGAAGGATTACAATGAAATTGCATATTTTATACAATTGGATATTATAAAATTAATGATGTTTTTTATGAATCCCTATGCAGTGGTTGCAGAATGTTATAGATTGAATAGAACATTCCAATGCAAAGTTATAAATCATTGATCGCAGTTGAATTCACTATTTATTATTATACCTAACATCAAATTAGAATCCCGTGCAGGGATTAACAATGCATAATTTTTATTCTTTTCCTTTTTCACCAATCATTGAAGCTATTTTATTTCAGCCCCTGAATGGCCAAGTTTACAATCAAAATAATTAGGGACACTTTTTTCCAAAAACAAAGAAGAAAAAGTGCAAGTTGTTCTCACCAATATTTATATGTGTGTGCAATAATTCGTTAGATTTAGGCATTTATCAGTTTTCAAACAGTAGTTCACAGAAATGGTCTTCAAAGTTTGACGTTTAGAAGCAGTTTTTGTTTGTCAAAATGATTTTGTTTGAGACACTCGTGATATATTATGGACTTTCTCTATTCAACTTTTCTGTTCGTCCTATCACTAGATCCCTCACGTAGTTCCGTACACATTTTTTCTTTCTTTTTTCTTTTGTTTAGGCATAGTGGGTATAGAGAGTTTTTTTTACTGTAATTGTTTCTTTAGATATACTATTTTTTTTATCATAAATAAGTCACAATTTAATTTTTGAATAAACTGAATTTTGTAATATCTGAATATAAAAAAGTGAACAATCATATCTCACTGTAATACTTAAAAGGAAAATATTTAGGTAGGTTCATTCAAGAGGTAATTTAAATATATATATTTTTTAAATTCATTTCTAAAGTGTTTTTTAAAGATAAAATGGAGTTTCAAATTTTACTTAAAGTTGGAATACTGAAATTGTAAAGATAAAAAAGTAAATATAAAGAAATCTTAATTTTTTTACATCGCAAGTCAAGAGATCAAAGACAAGAAATATATTTGATCTGGGAGGCCTAATAGTGATACATCGCATAAAAGTTAAGATCTAAGACAATTTAACTATTACTTGACCCATTAATTCTTTAAGACGTTTTTTTAAAAATAAAATCGTACACTTCAAACTCTGAAACTAATAATATTAAGTTGATATAGGAAGATAAATTATATCTAACTTAATAATTTAATATTATATTAATCTTATTAATATCCAATGTCAGCATAGTTCTTAATTATTAAATTTAATAATAAAACAATTTCATAAGCATACATGAGTTTGAGTTTTTTCTTTTTTTAAATATAGTCCCATAAAACGTAATTTTACATTTTTTCTTTACACAAGACTAAATTTAAGTTGTGTTCTATTGAGAAAATAATAATCATTATTTGCATACTAAGTGATTAAAATGATTAGCTAATTAACCTTAATTATTTATAGGCACCAATTTTTCTTTAATTCTATAAATATTCCATTTACATAAATTAGTTGAAGAATCTTCGTACTGTATGTAGAAGCTATTAAAATGTATATATTTAATTTGATGAATATTCTATGGATGAACTTAACTTTAAATATTCAAAGTTATAATTATTTTTGATAGTTCAATTAATGGAATAAAACAATGTATGTGCACCTAACGTATTTTTATTAGAAAACATGAAATAATGCATGTCCTAAAACACTGTTTAAGTTTATTGAGAGAAATGTTTTAACAACTCACAAATGGTACATTTAACTCTCTCTGTATTCAAAGATATTATTTGGTAGACATAATTTGGATATAGTTTGTTAAATACTTAAATTATTATTCAAAATATGAAAAACATTATTGCTTTCACTTTATCGACAAAATAACACTTACACATTAAATAATGATGTTTTTAAGTGTTAATAGTACAAACCTAAAAAAATGTTAATAGTATGATTTTCTTTTAACTTCAATAATTTGCCTAACACGAAATTATTACCGGTACATTTTTTTTCCTGGAGGAAATAGAATCACTCTTCCCCACTGGAAAAAAGAGAAAGAAAATATTTGTTGACATTAATCATGTTAATAAGAAACGAATAAATTTAAAAACAAAAGTGTATATACATTAAGAGGTTATAAGTAAATTAACCTGTCAGAATTGAAATTTGAATTATTGAATGTAATTAATTGTATGTCCAAATTCATTATAACAATAATTTTTATATATTAGAATTTATGGAAGTGTCTAAAAGTGTTTTTTATAAAAAAAAAACACGAAAATGCTAGAGAAAACAAAGTCTATTACTTAATTTTTTTATAAAAGTAGCTAAATTAAACTTGTTCATATTTATATAAACTTGTAAAGTAATTAATAAATTAAAAGAATTGAAGAAATAAGGTAACTAAATTTAAACACATGCATGTGAATAATAAAAAAAATTAAAACAATATTGACTTTTGAATTTTGTTTGAACAATTGATCTGCCCATTAACAATACAAGAAAAAATCTATTTAAAGACTAATTTTTAATTACTAAATAAAATGATTATTAATTATGATTAAAATAATAACAGTTTTGGTTGCTAAATAATTATAAAATAAAAGTAAAATTTACTGACCAACCAGTCAAGATAATTGATATATAACATTAACTACCAAAGTTTTAATTACATTATTATCATTAGATTCTAAATTGGTATCTAATTAAGTTTAGAGACTAACTTAGAATCTAATCTAATAGTATGGTATAAGTGACTAAAACCTTGATAGCTAATCTTAAATACCAATTATCTTGACTTGATTAGTCACTAAATTCAATAATAACTTCTTTTATTTTGTAGTTATTTAGCAACCAAAACCTAATTTGGTGATTATTTTGATCATAATTAACGATTTTATTTTGTAACTAAAAATTGATCTCTAAATATTTTTTTTTCTAATATAAAAAAATATGGTATAAAAAAATGAAACAAATTGTCAGAATTTAACTATTGAATTTCCTAACATACAATGGCCATTCACTTCTATCTTAACAAGATTATGTCATCATCAACTATAAATTTATTCAAACATTAATAATCCCTTAAGCACAAGAATCCAATTCACTTGGTTCCTTGAATTTGTAGAATTATTGTAGCCAAAGTACCTTGCATTTAGAAAAAAGTTCCAGTCGTGACCAAACTTCTTTATCATATATCTACACATAAAAATATTGATTGTCTTCTCTAATTTATAACTCAAAATAAATTTCTAACTATGATTGTAATTATATAATCATACAACTATAAAATCATACAATTAAACATACAATTAGGCCAGATTTTTTATTGGGTTATCACAAACATTAAACGTTGAAAAACAAGAACAGCAACCCTTAATTGAATAAAAAGAGATTTAGGAATCACAAGGGGTAAATTCAATTACATTAAACTCAAGATAAAGAACAACTTGTCTATTTATGGCCATGGATTCTACAAGATGATAATCCATTAAAGATCACGGCTTTGCAAAAAGAAATAGGTGCCTCTTAGTGAGATATTGAGACTAGGTAAGAGAGAAAAACTCAAAATTTTCTATATTTGAATACTAAATTAACACAAAACAGAGCAAAAACCCTAATAGATGGTGTGAAAACCAGTATCTGAACATGGATGAAGAATCCTTTAATAAAATCAAAATTCTTGTTGTGATCACTCTGTCAAGACATGAGAATAGAGTTCTCAAATGTGGGTTTGAGCAACACTTTGTTTTAGAACAACCAAGTTGACCTCGAACATTAATAAACTCCAAAATAATGTTATATAAATAAAAAAACTCGTAAAAACCTTTGTTATGATAAAGTTTCCTTACATTTAACACGACCGTTTCAATACATAAATTAAAAAGGTCTCTAAAGTATTATTTTTCTAGCACAAACATTCTAGAAGCTAACTATGGTGACACAACAATTAACTAATTAGTTGTCAAAATAATTACCTTTAAAATATTCAAGATGCATGCATAAATTACAATTATAGAATAAAGACATATATAAAAAGTTGGTTTTCTCAATTGATATTATGTTAGCAAATTCTTTTTGTTACATTGATTTTTACATTTTTGAAAGAATATCTTGGGTCACTGCAATATTAGTGAAATATTATCAATTTTATCTTAGTAATGAACAATATTTGTTAAACAATTCACCAATTATATTTAAGGTTTTAACGACAACTAATATATATCGAAAGAGATCTTTCCTATATATATATATATATATATATATATATATATATATATATATATATATATATGTGTGTGTGTGTGTGTGTGTATTTAATTAGAATAAAAAAAAAGTAAATATATTTCTATTTTGATCTTATAGAGAAGTTCTAAATAAATCTATAATTTTATTAAATTATATTTTGAATAAATATTTAAATATAATTATATTATTTAGATTACATATGGAACAGAAACTAGAATACATATTGAATAGAAACTAAAATAAATGACGGGGTTGATGTGCTTTCACTGTCTTTGGGTGCACCGAAGGCCCAAGATTATTTCGAAGACGTTATTACCATAGGGTCCTTCCATGCCGTTGCCAATGTCATGGTAGTAATGGCATGGTAGTAATGGCTTCTGCAGGAAATTCAGGACATTTTCCTAAATCTGTATCCAACTTTGGACCATGGGTGATCACAGTTGCAGCAAGCACCATTGATAGAGAATTCGCTAGTTATGTTAGACTTGGTGACAAGAAAATCATTAAGGTATTGTTTCTAGAACCTTAGACTCTCTTCTTATATGAAAATGTCACTTTAGTTTTTGCTTTTTTACATTTCTAGCCAACACTTTCAATATCAAGTACAATCAGAAATCTTTGTTAGAATCCTGAAGAGGGTCATGTGGCATGAAGCATCTAACCTACCCTCTTGCTCGTGCCGTTATTGTTAAGGAGCTAGCCTTTCAGAGCATGGATTATCATCTAATAAGGCGTACCCATTGATTAGTTCTTTTGATGCCAAATATTTCAATGCATCTATTTCGGAAGCGTAAGGATACTCATGCATTGAGGATGTTCTCTTGTAATTCAGTCCATTGTTGCAGATTTAATTGCCAGGATAAAGGTCTTGATCTTGAGAAGGCGAAGGGGAAAATATTGGTCTGTCTTGGTGCTGGAACAAACATGGGTGTGGAAGCTATTAGGGTAGGCGCTGTTGGATTGCTTTTGCATAATGGAAGAAGGGATGCAAGGAATGAAATTTTACCCCAACCCCACTTGCTTCCAGCTGCCAAAGTTGGTTTTGAGGACGGCAATTACCTTTACAATTACATCAGCACCACCAAGTAACTTCCTCATGCCTCAGTTTTCATGAAGCCATATCTCCTACAGGTCTAGAATCTGACACACGAATAACTCCTTACCTTTCACTGTCTGGCACTTCAATGTCATGTCCTCATGTTTCTGGCCTTGCTGGGCTGCTCAAAGCCCTTCATCCTGATTGGAACCCAGCTGCTATAAAGTCACCAATCATGACCTCGGTAAACTACATATACAGGCCTTACGTTTTACACTCCTATAGAATTTTACATTCATATTTTTGCACACTCTAATTATAAAATTTCATGCATTTTGCAGCAACTTCCACAGATAACTCTAAAAAGCCTATCCAGGACTCATCATTGAACGAAGCAACTCCATTTCACTATGGTGCAGGGCACATTGAACCTAACAGTGCTGTGGACCCTGGACTTGTATATGACCTGAATATTACTGATTATTTTAACTATTTATGTGGTCGTGGCTACAACAGTTCCCAGCTTAAGATCTTCAATCACACACCTTATACTTGTCCAGAGTCGTTCAATTTAGCAGATTTCAATTATCCAACAATCACAATTCCTGAGCTTGGCCCTGGACATTCTGTGAATGTCTCTCGAACTGTCACTAATGTTGGGTCCGAAAGCACGTATAGAGTGCGCATCAAAGCGCCCACATGTTGAAGTTTATGTTGGGCCTAGGAAACTGCCATAAAGGTTCTGTTCAAGTGTAAAAGTTATTCAAGCAGCAAGCTTTAGGTGCTTGTCCGTCTTAATTTCAAAGCCATTTTTCATATGCGCATACATAAAAAAAGGGAAAAAAGTAAGAAAAATTTGGAGATAAGTAAGAGATAACTCCTGAGACAATTCACAGAGATTAGAGGTAATATATTCTAACTAAAATAAGATAATAAAAAAATATATATATTTTTAATAAATCCTTAAAGTTGTAAAAGCCATTTTCTTAAAATAAACTAACTCCATCGTTACTAAATATAATTGTACTTATTTGCGATGAAACAAATCCTCAAATCCAGGTCCAAAGAATGTGTCAAAGGAAGTAAATGAGTTATAGCATTTGAATTATGGTTCCTCCGCAGAAACACTCTGAAATACGTTCATGGGTTTGTTGGATAAAGTGCAATGATGCGATTGGATTGTCATCAGAAAGTGGAGTTGGCAGATAAGAAATAAAGGCGAGGAAAGTATTATAAGGTTTGAGAAATCGTTGATCAGATCTCATAGATACATACACATTATACATAGCCCAAAAATAATAGGAAAGGAAATGGAATAGAAAGATATGATGGTAGAGAAGGAAGGAAGAGAGGGTTATACGGCGAGTGTGATATCACTCAACTCAAGCTGAGCAGCAATGTCCGCAAGCTGCTTCCTCACGCTCATGTCAATCAACTTGGACCCAGAATTGCCGTACCTCACAGTGAAACCAGCCACCAAACTAGGGTCAAGGAGGGTCTTAATCCTCACGTTTTTCGCCCCAGTCAGCTTCTGAACCTGCTTCGCGATTTGCGCCAGGTGCTGGGACTCCAACTTCACCACCGAGGTCACCACCGCCAGCTCCGTGTCGGTCAACTTGTTCACCACCGAGTCGAACTCCGTCGCTATCTCCTTAATCAGATCGATCCTCTGCGCGTCCACCAGGATGTAGAGGAAGTTTCTCGTGTGGGCTTGGAACCCCGAGGACTCCGCAATCTCGTCCACCAGCTTCCGCTTCTTCTCCACGTCCAGCGTGGGGTCCGCGAAGAAGTCCACCACCTTTGGGTCCGAGAACAGCTCGTCGATTTTCTCGATGTCGGCGGTGGTCGCCTCCAGCGTGTTGTTGGCGCTCGCCACGTCAGCCAGAGCCGAGGCGTAGCTGGCGGCTGCCGTGGCCGACATTCTTGCGCCCGCGGCGCCGTTGGAACGGCGGGTGGCGGCGGCGAGCTTGAGCTTGAGGTTGGGGAAGGTGGAGCGGGGCAGGGAGACGGTGAATGTGGGTTTCTGGGCGAGGGGCTTTCCGGGGATTAGGACGTGTTTGGATTGGAGGGAAGCTGTGGGATGCTGCAAGGACGCCATTTTTTTGCGGTGAGTGAGGAACGAGTGTGATTGTGTTGTGATATCTCTTTTTCTTTAGTTTTTTTTTTTTTTTTTT
>Ga0209700_101615_pt1 | contig 46999 bp, 24 predicted proteins | sample SiratroredBW_FD_187528 | JGI IMG/M metagenome (GOLD analysis project Ga0209700, IMG submission 187528) | Root nodule microbial communities of legume samples collected from California, USA - Siratro red BW (SPAdes) (version 2) | ecosystem: Host-associated > Plants > Roots > Nodule | place: USA...
TTGTAATGTAAGAGTTTATTACCCCATTTTATAAATTGATTGACAAACAAAATAAACTATAATTAAAATTTAAAATAATTAATATGCCAACAAATATACATATATATATATATATATATATATATAATAACATTAAAATTAAAAATTAAAATCACCATTAAAAAATTTACCTATTTTTATTTAAATTTATTATACTATACTTTTAATGAAATATGATACTAATTTTTAAAAAACCTAAACTGTACTTTTGATTCCTTTAATGTTCTTAATGTACTGTCCTTAACTTATCCTACTCAAATTTAATCTATTTTCTTTTGTTTTTATGATACTGTGTGTGTGTGTGAGAGAGAGAGAAAGATATGATTTTTTTTTAATGTATATCAACATTCATAAATTCAAAAGTAATTTAAAATAGATTAAGAAAATAAAATAATATAAACTTAAAACCGTACAAGACTCAAGTAATTACTCCGATATTCATTATAAAATATATTTTTATTTGTAATTGTAAAATTTATAATTTTATAATTCAACTACTCAACATTAACACTAATATATTATTGTAATTAACCAAATTCAAATAAATAAACTTGGTTCTTTCCATCCATAATAGTAGCAATCTAACATTTGCATCTATTTTAATCTAACCCTAAATCATTTTCAGCGTGTGCCTAACCTATCTCGCGTTATCATCGTGGAATCAGAATCTCGAAATCCCTGGGAAGGGAATCCTCGATAGTATAGCATAACACATGGTGTGCTACAACCATTCTCAGAATCCTTCCACTTTTTCTGTGTCTAAAATAAATCTTTGTCTTCCACATCACAGCTGCACCAGACTCTGATTCTGTTTGCAAATAACCTTAGTTTTTTAATAGTTTTTTTGTACGTAGTTGAATATTCGAACAAGATTCAACTATTTTGAAACAAGTCACGGGTGGGTGTGGGTGCAATTGATGATGAGTACGTACGTCTTAATAGGACCATTCATGAATCAGTTGCCCAAATCGAATGCAAGATCAGATTTTCCAGATAACTTATAAAAAAGAATCCACCATTTTTTAAATATTCAGTCAAATTTCCAGATTGCGTTTAGTAACATCTTTCAGTAAATAAATAGTATTTTGAATGGAACACAAGTTCATTATCATTTCAATAAATAGTGTTCTGTATCTACTATATATTAACATGCTTATATTAACATGTTTGAGATATTGTAATGTATTAATAAGAAGTCAGAGTATTGTCTTCTTGGTAAATTGTGGGTATATAGGTTTGTAATAATGTAAACTGCTTTTTTTTTTTCTTTTACTTATATTTAATATATTGTTTGTTGCTGATAAATGCAAAAACATACGAAAAAATAAATATTTGAGATGTTGTTTAAAAGTCTTAAATATTGTGTATATGTTAAAACAATTTTAAAGTCAAAACTATAGACCAAGAGCAACATATGTTTGACTTAGGTTTATTGTCACCGTGATTGTATCTGAAATATTTTTTTTTTAATTTAGTGATTTTGTTATAGTTTTATTCTAAAAAAGAAGAAAATATTTAGAAACTAATTAAGTTTGTTTGATTTTTAAACAATATAAAACTTTACTTATCTCATATTGAAACGTAGTTTATAAAGATAGATTCAAAATTCAAACTCTTGACAATGAATATTGTTATCTAAAATATCATGTGAGTTATCTTCATTTCCATTAACAAAACTTTAACCAGATATAGTTTGCAATTTAATGAGTGGTTTTCCTCCAGCAAGATATGTTGGCATTTAGATTCTTCTTAATAAAAAGAAATGATTCCATCAAAAACAGAAAGAAATGCATGCTTGCGTAAAAAATAGTTCTTTTTTCTTCTTAAATAAAAAATATAGTTTTAAGGATAGGTTTAATAGGTAAGGGCATAGTTTCGTATAAAGTAATGAAAAGAAGAAGTGGGAGGGTGTGGACAAGGAAGAGGGACAGAGAGAAAGACAGAGAACACATGATGCGAATCCTTTGAAACGCATGAAAACAAAAATGTTGTGTTTGGAGTTGTGAGAGAGAAAGGTAGGTCAAGTATCTTCCAAGATTCTTACCCTTCCCACTTTTGTAGGTCTTTGTGTGACCAAGATGCTACTTCTGCCAATCCACATGCATGCCGTTGCTTTCATAACCCACACTCCTACGTTCCATCAACACCCTTCTATTTTCTTAAAACCCTAATTCTCAAATTACTTTTATAATAAATGAATCAAAACTAAATTTATGTAGAAATACACGAACTAAACACTTTTTTTCTATAAGAAAAATGTTATAATATATGAGAAGCATCTAGTCTCAGTACGAATGCAATTTCTCTGGTTTCGTGACATTTTCGCCTCATGGTCATGTTACCATTACTATACATAATGTTTTTCTCATTTCACTATCCACGACATTAGAAGTGATCATTTCCAAATTAACTTTAATGGTTCATTTGACAGTGAGAAGGCAATACAGAGAAGGAAAGAGATACTGTAAAAAAAATTATGAGTTAAAAGATTGTTTAATTATATATAAATAAATGAAAAATATTTATTATTTATTAAAATCAATATTATTTTTTTATTATTATTTTAATGAATAGAATAAAAAATATACCTTATGAATGTTACATGATTAATTATGAAAAGAAAGTATTTATTTCTACCTTATTTTAAGATTGTGTATATACTACATAAATTAATTATTAGGTTGTACTTTTGCACATTTCTTGGTATGATTGCGCAAAATGTTCTCTTTTTTGATTTTTTTTTTCAAATATTATTCTTCCACCTCTTTATATTCTCTAGACCAAACTGGTTCTCACTTTCTTAGGTTGTTTTTTCATGCTTGCAAGCTGAGGAAAACTATTTTTGAATGCGTGTTCAATGTATTAAAAGTTTTTAATTCTATTTTCCTATTCCTTCTATATAATTACATATGTTTTTTTCTTAATAACTTAGTATTTAATGACTAATTAATGTATTTACATGTCTTATATATATATATATATTCATAAAGCATCTAACGAAGCTTATCACGAGGTTTGTCAAATTTCAGAGTTTGATGTAACGATATATAAAAGTTTTGGTGAATGATCTTCACATTGTGTCAAAATTCAGTAGAAGTTAATCTTTGTTTATCGTACTTAGCGTATGTTAGTTGCGTCTAACCACAGTTTCTGTTTTGTTCGTTTTTTGTTTCATTTATAAGCAAACTTGTTGAATTCTATCAGGATGTAACATATACAATTTGTTTTTGTTTCAATTATTTTCTTCTTTTCCTTTTTGTTTCTTTTATCCTTCACAACAAATATTCGGTTATTTGTTTGATATAATTCTGCAAGTGCAACAAACGCGTTTATCAAGTTTGGAACATAATGCAATATCTTGAAACGGAGAATTAATTGTGACTGAGTTTTTTCACGAAGCTTAGAGTTCTTCGGGAGAAACTCAACAATTTCATGCCTGAGCCATCTTGCAATTGTTCGACGAAATGCCCCTTTGGTGTTATTCCTCTTATTGTGCAAAGAAGAATTGAGGAGCATGTGATGCAGTTCTTGAGAGGATTGAATGATCGATTCGGCCATGTTAGGCTACACGTTTTTCTCGTGGAACAGATTCCTCCATTTTCTAAAATATTTTCTTATGTTGCTCAACAAAAACCAAAGATTAATGTTGCTGCCATAACTTGTTCACATTGTGGAAGAAACGACCATTCCTAGTTAGTATGTTACAAGAAACATAGTTTTTCTCCAAACTTTGAAAACAAAAATGTTAGGAATGCAGACAACATAGAATTTTGTACACATTGCAGAAATAATGGCCACACCATAAAAATATGTTAAAAGAAGCATGGGTTCCCACTGGGGCATAACTGTCGTAATAACACTGAAACATAATGACTTTGGAAATTAACAGTTACATGCTACATTTTCTTGAGTTCAATCAACTGCATATATACAAAGTGGTGAAGGCAAATGAGAAATAATTCAGTTTTGCTTTTCAAAAAAAACATATATAGGTAGGGAGGGCAACGAAACAATCTTAAATTTGCTGATATTAGCCAAACGGAGTGAATGATCACAGCAGGTTGAAGGTGTAGGATTTGTAATTTCTTTTATCATATACAGAAAACATTTCATATATGAAGTGAATTTTTTTAACTCTGAAATTACATCATTTTAAACATGCTGGATGATCTGAAAATAAAGTAAGATTATTGGTCTAATATTTAACTAATGTATTTAATTGCTGGTAATGATAACTGATGGGACTGGTTTTCATAATGCTGAGCAACTGGGCCACCAGAAAAACCAAAAGTTGTATAATGAGACATTACTTTGAGAAAAAATTGTTGTTACTCACGTGCATGGTCCTGACTTATTGGCTATTCGACTCACCCAAAAGCTAGGGAAGTGAGTGTATTCAAGTACGGATACCACTATCACTACTGTTTCTTTCGTATAATACTACTACTATTTTTTGTTCAAGTGCTTTTCTTAATAGCCATTAGCATAGTGATAATAGGAAACCACTCCTCGTAGTAGTACTGAGAAATTTTCATTAATTTTACAAGAGACTAGAGTATAATTTCAGGCTAGTTAAGTCCAAAGTTTATAGGAGATTTTAGATTAAAACATTAATAATCAATTGAGGTTTTGAATTTCTTCCCTGGTTTTATTATGAGATAATTATTCTTTAACAAATTATCTAGTTAAATAGGGTTTCATATTTATTCAGCATGCGTGACTTCCAAATATTATTACTTGCCCTTAATATTGGGGTCATTAATTTAGGTTGTCTCTAGTAGTTTCTTGAATTTTAGAGACATATTATAAATGATTTTTTTTCATGATTATAGCTTTAAACAGGTCAAACACAAATAAATCATTGTCTAGTTTAAGAGATAAAGAAATTGATCCTCTCATCATGAGTCTGTTGACACAAATATGTTGAAGGTATCTGATAATTATAATAAAAAAGTAATAAATTAATTAGTTAACAAAATTATTTTGGTAATAAATAAATACAACAATAAAGCATAAAAATTATATTTTTTCGATAAATTAAAACTAATTTATATATAAATTAATTAATTTATGAATGTTTTCTCTTTTAAAATTTTATAAAGTTAATTTTAGTTTTGTAAAAGTTACCTTAATTTATAAAAGAAGATTAATTCTTAAAAAATTACTTTTAAGTCAGACGATAAAGTTATTAAAGGAGAAGTATAATTCACTATGATTCTTAACAAAATCTTCTGTATTTTATGGTGTTTAAAAAAGGGCTAGAAAAACTGCCGTTTGCATTATATTTTATTCTCCCATAGATGTTCGTTCAAAATTTTATTCAAACAAAACTTGATTTGATCTTGTTCATTATCTTTTATATAATACTAATAAAAAAAGTTTAATTAGTCCTTGTTGATTCTTTAGCAAACAGTTTGCAAAAAATAGCCAACTTAGTGACCTTTTTTATTTGGTCTGGTCATAACCAGTTAGGTAGCCGTTGGGTCCATGTATGCATATTTCTTAATTAAAAGCATTGATTCATTTGTCATCTATTGCAACCAATAGCAACCCTAATTTTTTTCCATCATTACAATTTAGACTAATTAATCAATTGCTAAATAAAGTTTTGAAGATTTTAATTGTCACCAACCCACCTGAGCAGTCCCAACCACCTCTCTCTATTATGGAAAATGTTCAAGATACATTTATAGGGTTTCATATTCTCCATATTCACCAAATAAGGGTGGACTTAAATATCAAAAGTGCACCAACTAAGACGAGATTAATCATAAACAAATGAAAATTAGCCTCACATAGCATAAACGTGCTATACTAATTAAAATATAATAATGTTAGGATGACAATTATTTATGTAATAAGAAATTCATATTGTATATGAAAACCAAGGAGTAACCCTAATAAAAGAACAATATATATATATATATATATATATATATATATATAGATATATATATATATATATATATATATATATATATAGGTATGTTTATATATAAAGATTAAAGTATATTAATTAATTGATTGTGAAAGTAAGGATTGAAAATTTTGCAAATTGTTTGAGGCAGCCCTTTGGTTTGTGGAGTGACCACAAAGTTTTAATTGGGTCATTATTCAGATTCTATTTCTCCTCTCTTTCCTTAGTATGGCCCACTTTGTCAATGTTTTTCCCTCGACCATGGAAGCAGAATTAACAATAGTAGTGTTCTGTCTGTTACACAGATTCATGAATCTGGAAATTTGTTCAAACTTCAAAGTCACAGTCTATTTCATGCACTTATTTTACTAATATCAATGGTCGGCAAAACAATTGCTTTCATTTTCGTCAGTGTAACGTGGTAAAATTTAATCAAACATGCCTAAAAGTATGAGAAGATACTATATCATAAGAAAAAGTTAAAATAAAAACAGACTTTACTATAAGAAATAATTTATCTATAAATAGGTATAGAATATTTACTCTGGCCTCTTTATGATCATGAAATTAGAAATTTGACATGGTCTTTTTTCAAAAAAAATCAATCTAACATGCATAATTTTATTAATTACTTTTCACAAAAATATTTTATAAATTTAGTAAATAATAGATGGAATTCATCGATGTCTTTGATTTTGTACCGTCCATTAAGAATTACAGCTTTATTAATAAAAATGTAACTATTCATTATTTTAGGATGAATATTTTATAACACGTTTTAAAATAAAAAAAAAACATGACCATGACTTTTCAATTCTAATGCAAAATGTTAAGCCATCTTTATATACAAACATGTTTATTTTTTATATAAAACCTTTATTAATATATGCATTGTTAGTATTTTTATATTGTTGATATTTGTTTATTCAATTTTTAATTTTTCGTTACGTTAAGAAAAACCATAATTTGTAGACATTAGATAATATTAATAATATATCAACAACTTTATTTTACGATTGTGTATTACAACTAATTTTCAGTTACAATTTTATTAATTGAAACTTCTGATACACGTATTTGTAGTAATGAGTACTATTTAGTATACAGTTGTTATAACGTATTTTAATTAACTTAAACAGAATTTTAGTTATGAGTTAATTAATAAATATTCTATAGTTGGGATTTACCAATATTCTTTGCTTAAAATATTATACGCCCTAGATCCTTCATTAATTGAATTTTCTAAAGGAGGGTAAAACAAAAAAAAATGAGGAAATGTTCAAATTGAAGAGTTTGTCTGAAGCAAGTAGCGACCATGATTTTGAGAAAATATAAATTATTTAATTATTAAACCGCAGCACTATTGGTAAGCGAGATTAGAATAAGGTAAGATTGATTAAAGACATTAAAATTGATAATCTCGAGAGATTAAACGAATTTATTAATTCAGGACGTTGCAAAAACCGATATCGCATCAAGTAAAAAATTAGAATCATTCGTGTCTCTCTTTTCTAAAAGAAAATAAATGCTTGATTCCTTCATGGGTGAATCTTTCAGAAACAGACAGAAAAGAAATAATAATTGAATCAATGAATCTATAGATTAATTAATTAATTAATTACTTTTTTTTTTCCCTATTGTTACGGAGAATCACAAGAATTGAAACACCTCTTTCTACCAAACTTCTGGTTCCTTCTGCATGGTTGGAAAAGTAGGCCTGCACAGTGGGGCCAAAATGGTCATTGCATGTTATGTAATTTTAAAAATCGCGTTTTAACTGAAATAGTAAAATCGCGTTTTGACTGAAATAGTAAAATCTAACACATTTTCCATTAACTATTTTTTAAAATTGTGATTTGCGATCACCTGTCCATTTTAAGTGCATTTCCATGAAGATTATTTTTTTTCCAATAAAAGAACCCAACATAGAAGGAGGCATTAAAAAATTGTATTTACCTTCTTTTATCTAATCTTTGTGTAAAGAAAAAAAATTAATAGTATACGCATAACTACCTATCTTTTTTTTTCTTAGTGAGCATACGGAGCGTCATAACTGAGTAGAAAAGAATATTAACAAAATATACTTAAACCATCAGTATCTAATTAGTTACGGAAGACACGTATAACTGATTATGTTTCTAAAAAGCATATCATTACTTACGCAAAATCAAAAAAGAAAGAATACTAAAAGCTATAATCAATTATGTTAATATAATAAAATATTAATAACATAAAATTACAAAGTAATAATTAAATAGTATATAAATAAATAATAATAATTAAATAGTATATAAATTAACTTTAATAAAATATTAAAGTTTATAATATTACTATTTAAATTTTAGTTAATTTTATAAAAAAGTTTCATTTTCAATCATTTACGTGTCAGAAATATTAGATAATTTATATTTTTTTTCTATTTAGTTTACCAACTATAGTAAAATTTTATCAATTAGAATTTTTTTAAAATCAGATCACTAACAAATTTTTATAATTTTTTTATTATTTTACTTTACTTTTCAGTTTTTTTTTTCCTTAATTGAAACAACTAACTTGATTCTCATCTTCTTTTCCCTCCTATCCATCATCATTTTCTATCTTAAATTAGTTTGTCCTCCAATTTAAACACATGATTAATATATCACATTAAGTGAAGTATACATTTACACGTGCTATTTTAAAATTTAACGCCGACCGTTTACATTTAGAAAAAAAAAATTGACACCGAACGTTCATTTGACACTGGTTTATACTTATAAAATATTATATATTAATAAAATAATAATATTTTATAATGTGAAATGGGAATAAAATATGAAAGTGATGTCAAATATCACCATCCAAAAAAAATAATCAACCAATTGCAGTTTGCAACGGAGTATAGAAAAAATAGCTCCTGTGTATATTGAGTTAATTTTCATCTCCTAAATGTAAATATTTTTAAAAGAGGAGTGTGAAAATAAAAATCTACCGTACATGGTAGATTGGGTTATAAATTTAGGTAGAGGTGATAACGTAAAAAATAGCACACTATAATAATATAGGTAGAATAAAAAAATTTCCATAAAAAAGGTGGCCAAAATTAGAGGGAAATTCTATAAGAAAATCACGGAACGGAGACCCATAAGCGTAACACAACTTGGAATCTGTCTACCCACCCTAAAGATCCGGCGGCGAGGTCCGAAACCAAACCCTTCTTAAGGAATCCCAAATTCAATTTCAACACATAAAATTTGAAGTCCGAGTTGCCTATAAAAGCGCTTTCGACGCTTAGGTTTTTGCAATCTCACAAGTCCAGAGAGAAAAACTCAGGGTAGAGCAGAGACACAGAGAGAGAGAAAAAATGGGAGGTTGGGCAATTGCTGTGCATGGTGGCGCCGGTGTGGACCCTAATCTCCCACTCGAGCGCCAAGAAGAAGCAAAACAGCTTCTCACTCGCTGTCTCAATCTTGGAATCTCTGCTCTGCGTTCCAATGTCCCTGCCATTGATGTTGTAGAACTTGTGGTACACATCAACCTCTTACACACATTATAATTCATCTTCAACGTGCATGCCTATTTCTTTCGCTTTCTTATTCTTAAATTCCGCAAAAATATAATACTTTAAAAAGATGTTAGATTTGAGAAGAGTGTGTGTTTGTGTGTGCCAGGTGAGGGAGTTGGAAACGGATCCGCTGTTCAATTCGGGCCGTGGATCTGCCCTGACGGAAAAAGGAACGGTGGAGATGGAGGCTAGCATCATGGATGGCCCAAAACGGCGTTGCGGCGCCGTTTCGGGTCTCACCACCGTTAAGAACCCCATTTCGCTGGCACGTTTAGTTATGGACAAATCCCCACATTCATACCTCGCTTTCTCCGGCGCAGAAGATTTCGCCAGGCAACAGGTTCGTGTTTTTTTCTAGAATAAACCAAAGCAAACTTCAATTTTTCCTTTCTCTTAATTTGCATAACGACAATGGTAGTATTTGTTTTATTTCAATAATATAAATATTTTACGTTCAAAAAGTGAGGTTTCTTTTTCAAAAAGATCTGATTTTTTTTTTTTTTTTACTTTTATTTTGCACCAACCATTTTTCAAGTGATAATGTTTTGCGTTTTTTACTCGTGAATCGGTGGGAATTTATGAATATTTTTTTTGGTAGGGTGTGGAGGTTGTGGACAACGAGTACTTCATCACCCCTGACAATGTGGGCATGCTGAAGCTGGCAAAGGAAGCCAACACAATCCTGGTACGTAATTTGTTATTCCCAGTGTTAATTTTAATCACGGTTCTTTTGTTTGATTTACGTTAGCAAATGATGCGGTCAATTTGCGCCACGTGTGTGATGAGTTATGATGATGATGATTGCAGTTTGATTACCGAATCCCGAACACGGGTTACGAGACATGTGGATCCGGTGTGGAGAGTCCACTGCAGATGAATGGACTGCCGATAAGCGTGTACGCGCCGGAGACCGTTGGATGCGTGGTGGTGGACCGGGAGGGGCGGTGCGCGGCGGCCACGTCGACCGGGGGTCTGATGAACAAAATGACCGGTCGAATCGGTGACTCGCCTCTTATCGGCGCTGGGACCTACGCATGCGACGTGTGTGGGGTTTCGTGCACGGGTGAGGGCGAGGCCATCATACGTGGCACTCTGGCGCGTGAGGTGGCAGCGGTGATGGAATACAAAGGCTTGAAGCTTAATCAAGCCGTTGATTTCGTGATCAAGAACCGTCTTGATGAAGGAAAAGCTGGGCTCATTGCAGTTTCCAACACTGGGGAAGTGGCTTGTGGCTTCAATTGCAATGGCATGTTTAGGGGTTGTGCCACTGAAGATGGTTTCATGGAGGTTGCAATTTGGGAATAGGCTCATAAATTCATAGCTCGTTCGGTCATAATGCTTATTTCGATGCAACTGTTTTACCACTACAATATCAAATTGAAGTGTAGTGTAGTAGGGTTCTCTTGGTGGTGCCGGATTAAGTTCATTATGATTAGTCTTCTTTCTACTAATTAGAAAAAAAAAATGTGAAATAAGAGTAGTAACTTGTTTGTCTTTTCAGAAATAAAAAAAGACTCGTGGTAGACCCTTAACACACCCGTGTAGCTTTTCTCTTCACAGCTACTAACTATGACTTTATATTTTATTTACAAGAACTTTATTATGTACATACAATACCTACGTGTTATTATTGAGAGGGTTCTATGAATGTTGTGTTGCATGGACATTCCATTTGTGACATGGGAAAGTGCCCTCACCATAAGCACCCTCCATGAATGGAGGCTTCAAATGGTTGTTACTTCCCACTAGTCTTCTTAATTGTCAACATTATAGTAAGAAACAAGGGTGGACCCTCTTGTCTTTGAAGTGCTTCGATCTTGCTATGTGATCTAGGTTAGTAGTACACTGCAGTCGCTTTGCAGAAAAATGGAAATTGAAAATGATACATTTGACAACTAAGAAAGAAAGAGATGTATGATACACGATGACTCGATGTGACAGCAAAAACAAAATATACGAGATATAACGAAATATTATGTAGCATTCTTTTACTAATAATTTTAACCATAATGGTTTTTTTTTTTTTTTTATCTTCTCTAAAATAGTTCAGAAATTGTTTTTATTACTAACAACAATCTTATTTTATAATATTACTTTCTTTCTAAAATATCACAAACCAAATTCAGTATTGAATTTTAACTCATTATAACTTAAAAATAACTTAATATTAATTAATTATAATTTAAAAAATGACTGAATATTAATTCATCATAACTTAAATGATGAAGAGTATCAAAATATTAAGATTTTAGTTATTTAATTTTATCTCTAGATTGTTAATTAATAATATTTAATATATATCTAAATTTGGCTTTAATAATAATAACTAATTATTCTTAAAACATAGTTACTTGAAATTCAATAGAAATAATATGATTTTGTATCTCTTACTTCTTATTTTCACGTTTTTTCAATTATTTTAATCAAAAGTGAGATGGAAAATGTATTTTCACTTTTGCAGGAACATGAGTGTCTGTGTAACATTCTTTCAGTGTAAAATTCTTAAGGCGTATAAATAGGGTGACAAGAAAATAAAATAGTACTGGTTGGTGTTGTGCCAATAAAAACCAAGTTAAAAAGAAAATAGTCGTTGGTGTTATAAGGAGATGATGATTGTACGTGTGACAAGGTTGTGTGTACAAAAAAAGCACATGGCACGTTGTACTATTATATTCTCAAAGAAAATGATAGAGTACATTGATTAAAATTGACCACAACGTTGCTAGTTTAAGACCGCAGAAATACAATGGAAAAGAAGAAACAATGAACCAATAAAGTACCGAGTTTCATTCAGCTTATTCGGTAAATGACGAAAACTAAAAGGGTTAAAAATTTATTAGTGGTAAAATGAAAAAGTTTCATAACCAAAACGAATAATAACAGACTTATCTCTTCTACTTTTGAGATGTATATATAACAAATTGATCGCTTTCAAATTGAGACGAATTTTGGAATTGTATAAATAACAAAGTTTTTATTTTAATTTTTTGTGTCTTTTTAATTAATGTGTAAAATGATGAGATTCGAAAATATAAATAATAATGGACGATAGTAGAAAGGTGGGAGAAATTCTATTACGGTGAGAAAAGTGAATATATAGCGATTTGACTGTTTGTGATAATGAGATAGTTTTTACTTTTAATAATCTATATAACTCAATTATGGTTTAGATGTATGACTTTTTTACTGTATTAATATTTTTTATTTTTTTAATAGTGTTTTTTATTTTTTATTTCTCTCAATAATATTCTTTATTTTTTTAATTTTTGAAATAGTATTTTTTTATTCTTTAATTAATACATTAATTATGATAATTGTTTTTTTATTTTTTATTTCTTTTTTATGGTATTGTGATTTTGTTTTATTATAATAATTTGCTGGTTGTATTTTTGTATTTAAAATTGATATTGGAAGAAAAATTTATAATATATTATAAAATTGTTATTTGAATTAAAATTTATATTTTTATTTTGTTGAAAATATATCTATATAATTAATAACAAAAATAAAATAAAATTTTTAAAGTATTTTTGTAAATAAATATTAATTAAATGGTTTAAAAATTTTAAATAAATTTTAATTTATTTATGAATTTTTTTTTAAATGTTATGTTTATTATTAAAAATTATTAATTATTGAAATGATGCGATATATGTTGAACATAGAGAGAAAAATAAATGACAATCATATATTCACTAAATAGTTTAGTTAATGATATACCAAATACATTGTGTGAAATGAATCATAAATTTTATCTTTATAAAAAAATATATTACATCTTTATGGAAAATCAAATTTTATCTTTATAAAAAATCAAATGATATCTTTAATAAAATATCAAATTTTATCTCTACCAAAAACCAAATTCTATCTTTATCAAAAATCAAAATTTATTTTTATCAAAAATCAAATTTTATCTTTATCAAAATTTTATTTGATTTTTGTCATTGATTATTTAGATATTTTTTTTAACAAACTAAAAATATAAATTTTAATTCAAATAACAATTTTATAATTTATTGTAATTTTTTCTTTCAATATCAATTTTAATATAAAAATACAATCACAAAATTATTATAATTTATTTTAATATAATTTATTATGCCAAATTTAAATTTATTATAAAATATAAAATAAAATAATTTATTATTTTTTCTTATTATAATTAATTAGTTAAAATATCTATAAAATATTTCATTTTATTTTCTTTATATTTTTTTAAATTTAAATTTAATTATTTTTGCCTTAATTTTAATAAATTAATAATAAAAATTTTTAATAACTATTAAAAAAAGAATGTTATTAGAAAAAATAAAAGAATATTATTTTAGGAATTAAAGAATAAAAAGTACTATTAAGGAAAATAAAAAATAAAAAATATTATTGAAGAAAATAAAAAATAAAAAGGTTCTAATGGAATAAAAAAGTCTTAGATGTATTTCTCACACCTTTTTATGCAAATACTTTTCTTTTTATATATTTCATTATATGTCAATTTTTTCATTTTTTTTAACACAAAAATTGTTAAAGATTCAAGTTTAAACAATTTTATTTTTTAATTAAATATTTTTTTCTATAATAATTACTTTGAAAATGTATTTATTGTAATATTATGGGTTGGTTGACTTATAAATTTATATGTTTATACAATATTAGAAAATAAAGCACTGGTTGAATGAATGATACCCAATAATTTATTTCCCTTTCACTCTAGAAGCTCGTGAATTGATCGTTTTAGCCAGAATAATGTGCCATAATTAGGAGCTTTGTAGATATATAATTAAGTGATGCCTATATATTCTACCATACCATTTTAAATTCTATCAAAGTTATTCTTCATAATTTTCCAAAATTTCAGCTATTATTTGCCCGAGCGACTAACATTCTTCCAACAACAATCACTCATAAAGATTAAGTATATCTAATGAAGGGGATAAAACTAATACCTATTTATATAAAATAATTTTTTCTTGAATAAAAGACATAATGATTGGAATTTCAAATACATAATAACATAATTAACACTGTCGTCCTCTATTCCTATATAATATTTTATCATGAAAATTAAGAAAGTTATATTTAATTTATTTTTCTATTTTCAATGCAATTTTAAATAAATGATCTGTTATAATAAAACAGAAATGAAGGTATAATTAGAAGAAAAAAAGTTATATCATCTTAAAATTAAAAACAATAGTAAATTAGTAAAGAAAGATGGAGTAACCATAAAGTATATGTCCATTTCTCTATATTAAATTGGAACCCACTCTTTTGAAAGTACATAATCTTTCCATATTTTCTCCCTTACATATGTTATTTTTAACTATTTCCCTTCTTTTTTACTGTAAAACAAATGTTTCCTTTGTTTTATAATCCAAATTGGAAAATAAATAAATTATAACATTCCTTAGAATTAGAGCAAAGAATAAAATTTTATAGGAGTTCGAAACTGTTTTCGACACATTCTTTGTACCCCAGTTTTTTAGAAAATTCTGAATAGGGTTTGCATTCATGTATTCAATCACCATAAAGGTATACGAAATTGGGTTATTGATGAGATAAGTATAAACTAATAAATGAATTATTAAATATGATTGTTTTATTAAAATAAAATTATTTTTATCATACCTTAACATAATTGTAAGTTACGATTTCCAATAATATATAAAATTATTCATAAAAGATACCGGATAAAAAAAATATAAAATAATAATTAATGATTTAATGACAATTGATCATATATTATTATTAATAATTTTCCCTTTTATTAGGCTCTAGTCTATTCATTTTCGCTAATTTAAAAGAAATTAGTTTCGTTTTTTTTTTTTAAATTACCTGTCTTCCATTACAAAATAAAATCATCTTATTTTTTTTATTGGACTTTATTCACTTTGTATCTTATTGATTAAGAATATGTACTAACTATGAATAATTGAGTATTAAACTTAAATTAGCCGTGGTAACGTTGAATAGCAAAATTGAGTATCAATATTCCGTTACCTTATTTATTTTTTTCTTTTATAGTTAATCAAGTGGGCCTTATTGAACATTAATTTATGTACTTAATGCACTAACATACAACACCAATAATGTTACATAATTCACAAACATCCTCTACGTTTGATTTTAAACCACGAATGGTATTACCAATTAAGCTAAGAAGTTTGATATAATTGATTGTTCAATTTTTGGACAATTAACACTACTTTCAAAGTTTCTTAACATTTTTATTCCGCAAAATTTGTAATGGAATGTTAATTGTAATCACAATTTCATGTCCAATAACTACATTTACATAATACAATATGAAATCATGATCACGTGTTTAGAGAACCATGCACACCATGTTGATTTATAGGTATTTTCTTATAACAATGGCTAAAAAAAGCTATAATGATCAAAATAAAATAAAAATCGTGTCTCCATTTTATGCAATTAAAAAGGAGAAGCTAAGTCTTATTTAAATAACATTGACGGCGTTTGCAAAGTGATTAACGACGGAAAGTTTTGTGTCGTATTCTGCAAATGAGATCTAGGGCAGCATCTTTTTTTTCTTAAAGAAAACTTTCAATTAAATTATATTGGTTGTTTTTTTTTTTTTTGTAAAAAATTAGCTTTTAATTAAATTATACTAGCTGATTTGGAAAGGCTTCTTAAAAGTAAATTGTATAGTCCCATCAATAGATTTTAAAATCGCTATTCGAGCATACGTTTGAATCTTTAATTGGATTTTGTTTGTCTTCACATTGAAGCACTTTTTCACGTTGTGTGATTTAATTAAAAACCTCGAAATTAATTGCGAGTTTGAAAATTTATGTAAAAATAATATATAAGAAGAAGAGAGTATAAATTTATTATATAAAAATTTTAATTTAAAGATAGTATCATAATACTTAATGTTTTTTATTTCTACTTTTGATGATCACTTCATCTTATCAAGCTAATATCCAGACATCATTGGAATAAAATTATTTATAAGCTTGAAACATTATTTGATTGATAATACTTACATATAAAGAGAAAATAAGTGATTAAGGATTTGAAGTTTTTTTTTCTTTACTTATAGTTGGCATGAATAAGTATGTGTTTCTAAAAAAAGTTAAGTTGAGTGTAATTATTATTTGTTTATATATAATTACAAGAAAACAATAACCTAATTAAAAGCTAACAAATTTGCAAACTTTTATTCAAACATTATTCTGATTAAGGAAGGTTGTGTTTGAAAAAAAAATACTTTAAATGTAACTAAGACTTCAATTACAGTATTAAGAGTGTCATGTATTATTACACTGTTAAAATAGGGTTATGCTAAATGAATAAAGAATGTGGGTTAGTGGCAAATTATTGTTTGCAAGTTCATTCCCTCTCACAAAGCGACTCAAAAACTTGAAATCGCAATCATTTAGATTTTGTGGTGGTAGTAATTCTCTTTATCACTAATTGGTGGCTGAAATATGATGTGTCATGCATAGATTGAAATTTTTCTGTGGCAGCATCATCCCCTCCAAAATGCTACATTTTCTTTCTTGAAACTTCTATTTTTTCATGTCAAAATCACCACCAGTCACATTCTTCTTGGTGGATTCTCTACGTCCTCTATCCATTTAGACATTCAGTTTACTTCAAACATAGTAAAAAATCGAACATGTTCACCTTATTGACATATATATCATACCATAGAAAATCAGACAAAGTTTTCATGTTATTTATGGTGTGTAAGTAACTTGTTATTCATTAATGATTTGTGGAGGGTGTGATTGCAATACCCTATTGTTTTTGTGAGCTAATTATGAACTTGTTCATTGATTTTTATTTAATCACTATCTTCTCCATAGTATAAAAATAGGGTAATGCTTTGTTTTCTCTGTCATAGATTTATGTATTTTAAAATTATTTTGTCATTAATATTCTTCTATCTTCTAATTGTTAATTAGTTAATGCAATTTCTCATTTTTAATTGGTATTTTAGTTTGGATCTTATAAATAAGAACCAACAGAGAAAAAATATATTTTTTATTTAAACTATCGCATTTATTCTATTAAAATATTACGACGTTGTTTACATATTTCCAGCTATAAATTTGAGCTGATATAGAATGAGTTAAACTATGATATCAAATTTCAAATGCAAAAAAAAAAAGAAAAAATATTCATATTTTATATGGTCTAGGTGTTGCTGACGGGGTTCCAGAACACCCTGATTTTGACAGTTATGTGAGGAAGAAGAGAGTTTTTATATGGTCCAAGCTATGATCATCAGAACAAGTTGCTAATGTCCAAATTATATAAATACAGTTTCAAAATAACCAGTCATTGTACGGTCCAGCCCAAAGTGGGCTACTATGTCTTCCCTTGTCACATTCATTTTACAGGAATAATATATATAATATTATCCTAAACTTTACTTTATTCATGTTTGTATGGTGGAAAAGAAAAATGAAAAGAGGAAATAAAAAAAAGAAGGAAATTAGAATAGAAAGAGTTATTATTCATAGTTCAATTTTTTTTTCATTTGTTATTTCTTTAATTTTGAATTATACTATTTTTAATATTTTAAAAAATATCTAAATCACTTCCATCGTTTTAGAAGGCGTCGTTTAAATTATTTAAAGAATTATAAGTGATGATTTTCAAAATTGAAGATGAAAAAAAAAAAACCATTTTTAATGTGCTACAACTAAATTGTGAAAATTTAGAAGATATAAATGTATATTGTCCTTTTATGTATTTTTCATATAATGGCAAAGACGATTTGATGGTCTCATAAATTATCTAAATCTTTCATAAATTTTTTTTTTTCAGTATTAGATCTAGAAAGTTGTAACTTTATAAATGTTATAAAGTTTACAGGTAATGGTTAATTAGTACGATCTCCTCTTAAATGAGAAAATATAATATATTTAATATTGCTTCATCATAGGCCTACTAATAATTACGAAAGGATTTAAACAAATTATTAAAAATTTTAGGTAAAAATAACATTGAAATTCTTATTCTCGAAATCTAAAAAATCGGTTGAAAATAAATACAAAGTTTAAAGGATTATATGATATCAAATATAAAGGATAATAGAATAACTTATAAAATACATTTCTTAGTATAAACAAAAATATTCAATTAATGCTTTACTTTAATACTATTCAAGCTTTTAACCATAACAAATATGAAAATAGTTTATAATTGAGGGAATGATAAATACTCACTAACTAATTATATTTTTGCTTATCTCAATTACAAACATTTTATCTTAAAGTTTATAAAAATAGATGGATTTTAGAAAGAGTACTAACTCAAATTTTTTTAATCTGTCCATCAGTTTTCATCAATAACCCAATAAGTAATCTTTGGAAATTTGAGCTCGATTTAAAAAAATATCATTTCTGCTACCCTGAGAGAATTACACTCATTTTTTTAATAAGAACATTTGGTATTTATCATGGGATCCAGTGAAATACTTCTCGATGTCTTTCTTTTTATTGAAAAATCTAATATAACATTTTTTTTAAAAGAGAGAATGAAGTTCTTCTTTCTTTAAGACACCTCTAGATCAAAGTTTCAAGTGTTTATCCGTTTTTGGTATCAAGAAAAATGGTAAAAGTAACCCCAAATTGACTAGAGAATAACTTTAAAAAAAAGATAAAAGAGACCTCAATTCGCTGGATAATAACCTTAGAAAAAAGATAAAAGTGACCTCAATTTGTCTAGAGAATAACCTTAGAGAAAAGATAATAGAAATCCCAGCTCCAACCTTAGAAAAAAGGTAAGAGTGACATCGGTTTGCCTGAAGAATAACCTTAGGAAAAAGATAATAAAAATCCCAACTCGGTTGGAACATGTTCAAAGCAACAATAGCTCAATTAGAAAATGGTTAAAGCAACACCAACTTAAAAAAAGGTAAAAATAACTCGAGCTTAGCTGGAGAATAATTTTATAAAAGAGGTAAAAATGACCCCAACTTAACTGGAAAATAACCATAGAAAAAAGGTAAAAGCAACCTTAGTTTGGGTGAAAAATGATCATAATGACACTAACTTGACTGGAAAATGGTCAAAGAAAACCAGCTTAGTTGGAAAATATCCTAAAAGAGAAAACTAATGTCAAAAGTAAATGCGATATTAGCTTGATTGAAAAATAACTTTACAAAATCTTATAAAAACTAAGATCAAAGTGACACCAGCTTGATTGAAAAATGGTTAAAGCGATATCAATTTGACTAGAAAATAACCTTAGAAAAACTAAGGTCAAAAGTTACACCAGTTTGATTGAAAAATAACCTAAGAAAAATTAAGGTATAATTAGAAAAAGTAAGGTTAAAGCAATATCAACTCGACTGCAAAATAACCTAAGAAGAACTAATACAAAAGTGATACTAGCTCTACTAGAGCATGACCTCAAGAAGACTATGGTCAAAAGAAAAAGCAACTCCAGTTCGGTTGGAGATTGACCTTAGATGGATTGTGGATGAACTTATGTGACTAATCTGCCAAGAGGTTAGTTTCCTATTTATAACAAACTTACAATTATTTCCAATTTAAAATAGGTAAAAACCATTTTATATATATGCATAAAATCTGCTTAGGATTATCCTATGACCTATGTATCCCTTTTATTTACGATGATTTATTAAAATCATATACATCAAATGTGGATTTGTTCCAAGTAATTGCTTAAGCAAAACGTTAATCCTATCTAACCACATGGAAAGATACTTGAAGAGATATGACAATTGGAAGATTTTGTACTCTAAGACAACTCCAAGTTCCAATAAAGATTTGTAGGCTATATATTATCATGGATAAGTTAAACATGCAAAAGTAAAAAAATACCCCATTTTGAGAGTTTTTTCACTAGTCTTGGAAAATGTGCACCTTTAATTAGTTTGACTTTATAAAAAAAGAATTTAACTTATCTAACAAGTCAGTTATAGGATTTACTAATCACTCATAGAGAGATTCAATAAAATTATCTATATAAAAATATTTACTTGAAATACTTGAAATTAATCGAGGAAAATATGAACTTTGGATAATATTATATTTAGAAAATAACATAATAATTAACTAAAATAAAATACAATTCTCACTGTAAATAAAAGATACTCAATTTTAAATACTCTACTTTATTTGAATCAGAACATATATAATAACAAATTTCATTATAACTAACTTAACTAAATGATAAGTAGCCACTAACTATCTCAACTATCTTTTAAATATTTGAATATAGGTCCAAAAACTTATAAGTATAAATTGATATCATATGATTATTCACTTAATAGTCATATACTTATTATATTCTATAATTCTTCTAACATCTGAAACGTTGAAAAATCATTTACAGATATATTTCCATTTATCTTCGTCAATAACTTGGTAAGTGATTCTTAGAAATTCAAGCTTAATTTCCAATCTAGCAAGCAGTGTGGTCTTCTGAGTAAAAATAGTAACTAAATCAAACTTGTAAATGGTGTAAAAAAAGGCTACTATACATAGCAAAATCAAAACCATCTCATAGTGTAGTTTTGAGGAGCTACAATTGGTCAAATTGCGTATGATTAATGCCGAAATGGTAGGTGTTGGAAAGAAGATAGGCATGTGCTAACTTAATGCCCAAATGAACCTGAGCCATGGTGGTTAAGTGAAGTTTATCTGGCTTTAGACTCAGCCCCTTAGCATCCACACACTTCACATTAGGCATTGCGATTTCCATTTGAGCTCGCCTCACATTCTCTATGAACCTTCCCTCCCCTGATGCAAGTGCTACCTGCATAGTGTAGAAAGTAATGAAATCAATGATAGTAGTAATAATAATGTGTTATAAACTGAGATAAAAAGATGAAGGAAAAGTACCTGGATTACAAGGAGAGAGGGGAGGTGAAGATCGAATCGAAGGTCCATTATGAACCTCTCCATCTTATCCTTATATTCCTCGCTATCTTTTTCTCGCACCGTGTCACTCTCTCCTTGGTACCAAAGCAGAGCACGGATCCTGCCGTCATGCATCGCACGCTTCACACGTGTCACCAACTCATCATACAGCCGCGACCCTCTACTCCACTCTTGGATCTTCGTCCCACCCACCGCACAAGGCACCAGGCCCACAAGCCCACCACCACCTCTCAAAACCTCGTTCGCAAACGCCATCCCAGGCCCAACCCCACACGTCTTCCCCACATCAATGTCCGCATGCAGAGGCTCACGGGCCTCCTCCCACTCCAGCTCCGCACTCAGCCGCCAAACCCATGGGCTTGGCCCGCACTCCGCCGGCACTTTCCCGTCCCATTTCCCCCCGACAACACCACCTCGTCCAGCCATGTTGCTCTGTCCCGCCAGCACAAAAATGTCTCTAGAAACTTCCCCTAACCCACCACCCCGCACACCTTCCATAACCCACATAAACCCTAACAACACACACATCAAATCCATGGCAACAATAATCGATCTTCAATTTCACAATTTTATCAACTTATTATAGAACCATCACTGATTTATGACTCAAATTATGAATTAGGTTTCTCGCGTGCTTCATGTGGGGCCCGCCGGGAACTAAACAACCATGATTGAACATGATGTAGGCATCGGAAAATTAATTGTTGTCTCTGGAAAGAGATAATGCGTGCATTTAACGTTTCTGTAATTGAGGTGTTATTTTAATGTTAATCTTTGCCTTTTGGATTTCATGGAAGACAAAATGAACATCGTATTAGATCCTGTGTTACTGTTGTGTGTTTCTTCGTCTTCCATCTCACAATTCAAGTGAATTTTCTTAAGAAATTAGATGTCGTATGCGAGAGTATTAAGCCACCAATAAAATATATGCGAGTGATGATGATTGTAACTGTCCTGTGTTTTTCTCACACCAATTATCTGAATATAAATTGGTTTTAATTTGTACTTTGTATATTTCTCATATTTAATAGTTAACGAGAATTACGGCGCTTTTGATTGGGCTGGGCCTACTAACAAACCACCCATTCTCTAGCCCACATAAGCCTGTAGTCCCAATCACCACTGTTTTATATTTCTATGCGAGACATTCTTCCTGCCCTTCCATAATATCATCCAAATCCATATTTTATGAAATATCCAAAATAACTTTGTGAAAGACTGAAAAGAGCTTTATAAAAATAAAAGAAAATTGTATTTTGTATTCCGAATTAAACTTTCAAATTTTAATCCGAAAGTCACTGTTAGTTATCTGAAAAAAAAAAAAATAGACACATATTTTGAATTGAGTCAATTCGAAAGTAAAAAAAATACCACTTTGGATTTGGCCAGTTCAGAAGTCAGGGATTGGGATGGATTCCAGATTATAACAATTTGAAAAAAAAAATATCATTCCGGTTTGGGCCAGTCAAAAAGTCAGGGAATGGGGTGGAGGAACTCTGATTGAGCCAATTCGGAAGTAAAAAAACACCATATAAAATTTAATTTCTGAATTATATAATCTGAAATGGATATTTTCGATAATTTAGAAAGATATGGGGAATTACGACGAAGTCATGGAGGTGGAGGAAGAACGCTTCTATAAATCATATTGACACCATGTTGGTATTGTACCCTTTAGCCCAATGACAAAGCAAGGCCCTGGATTGTCATGGTATCCTCTTCTAACTCTAAAATGTTTAGAAATCACTAATTTAAGATCGACACCAACCTTGCATTTTTTCCACAATTCTTATATATTATCTTTTTATTATTTTATTATATCACATTCTTTTGTTAGTATTTTCCACAGTTATTATAATACATGCATTAAACGGGTCCAAAAATCTCAAAGTAATTTCAAGGGTTATAAGAATTTAGAGTTTGTGTTAATTTTTTTTATTTTATCAAAACACGCTTGACTCTATTTTTTGTTCGTCAGCTTATAGGTTTTTTTATTTATTTTTTATCCCTTATAATTAGCAAAATATTAATAATATACTTAATACTACATGGAGGCTAATAACCTATATATATATATATATATGTTGAGTTTTGTTTTTACTTTTAGTACTTATATAAGGTTACAATTAATATACTTTATTTTATTTTATTATTATTATGTACTATATAAAGCTATTTTATAATTCAGATGATAATCTATATTATCTATTTTTTTGCCTAATTAACTTGTATGTTGAAAACGGGTGGCTATGCTGAATTAACTTTTTTTGCCTAAATTCAATAACGAGTAGTTATGAAAAAGTCACCATGATGTTATCTATTTGATACAATGTGTGATTACAAAAGTTACAAGGTATGAACAGAAGAAGTAGTTACTATAAATAATATTTAGTTTCATTGAGTTATGACAAGTGGACTAATATGTATTTAAAGGAAATATAATTTAAAAGACAGATTAATCATAGAAAAACTTATTTTATTTTATTTAAAAGATAAACTAATTTTGTCTAAAAGATAATATATAAAGTAAAAGATATTCCATTTATAAACAAAATTGTGGAATTATTTCCAAGCACCCATTTAGATATTTATTTTATATCCATGCAAATTTTCCTTTGACCCCTCATCACAATCAACAACTTATTATAACTTTATCATTTTTCACAAACAAATTTCAATTTAAAGAATATTATTCTATTGGGGTATTTTCTTAATGTAGAAGAAGCATTATTCATGTTATTGTCAGTTTAATATTTAATTTTGTTTTAAAAATTTGAGGCTCAATCATGGTGAGTTCAAATATATGATAATAATAAAAAATCCAATTACTCTAATTGCTATCATGATTTTTAAAAACTAAATAGATTTTCTCTCACCAAAGAGTTATACGGTCATGTAATTTTTTCTTTGATTTGTATAATTTTTTATTTTTTAATTTGTAATCAATTGTCATACATTTTTAAAAAATGAGATACTATTTTCAAATCATATTTTAATTGAACTTTATACTTGTTCCTCTTAAAGAGAATGGTCTAGTTCATTCTTTATAGTCTATTTGTCAATAAAGTATTCTTACTTATATTAAAGCTTACATATACTTTATTCTTATAATTGTTTTTATTTTAATTCCTTAATATATGAGTTTTGATTTCTATATCTATATTTGTCAAAAAAAGTTAGCAAGTATAAATCTATTATTGTACATCCATATTATTGATGCGTGAAGTTTTCTTTCAAGAATTTACGAATATAACAAATGAAACTAAAAACTAAAAGAGATAGGTTATTTTTAATCTCATGACTCCTATTAATTTAGTATATGAACTGAAACATGCCAATAATTTCAATCAATTTATTAAAATAATAATAAAAAAAGAAAAAGTTATTTCACAAATCATATACTTTATTTAAATTTTTGGGCCCCTTGGGCTTTGGGCCCTTGATCACTAGGTTGGTCCGTGTCTAACCAAAAGATGGTGTAATCATTGTACGTCCCACCTAATATATAGGCATCGCCATGTTATATTATGACTTTATAATGAAATAATTCAAAAAATAAATATGATTTAGTTATCAGAAAAAAAATGTTTAAAGTTAAACAAATTAAAGGGATGAAAAAACAATATAAAATTTGCTCATTCTAGGTGAAGTAAAAGCAATAACCTTGAATTTTATAAGAATAAAAAACTAAATAAATTTTAGGAACTAAACAAAAAAAATATTTTCTTAAGAATAAAAATACATTTACCATTTTTTTATATTCTAAATACAAATAAAAGTAATTGAATTGGTTTTATTTTCATCATCGACCTACATATATATATATATATATATATAAAATTTAAAATCTATATTAATTAAATCAGATTATCGTTTCCTTCAACCAGAAGGATGATGTATTCGTGTATATAAAAATGTATGAAAACAATTATTTTATTTAAAACATTAAATCAAGTATATGAAAAATGGAGATGGGAAAATTATGAGGTTAAAGAGTATGTTTAACATGTCAAAGTATATCTTAAAATAAATTTGACTAATTCGTAAGTTAATTTTACTAAAATTATACGAGTTTTCTTTTATTAATTTTTAACTTGTTTTGTTAGTTACTTCACCTAGCTTACAGGTTTGTAGTTATTTTATTTTAATTTTTTTTATCCTTATTAGTCTATTTTCAAATTACTTTTACAGTTATTTTTATTTGATTATCATACTTGAAGAGAATTTAGTAAAATCATGATATTTTTGTTTTTTAAAAATGTTTGAAATCCAAGTGATTTGAACGTGATTTGTGAGGGTGCGTAATATTTTGTGGAAATATGTTAGAGACCTCTTAAAAATTAAAAGAAAAATAATAATTTTATTAAGAATCTCATGTTAATTAAAGATAAAATTAATTATAGTAGGTGAGATCGAATTTGACTTTACAAATCAATTTTTTAAGATTGAGATAAATTTAAAGTTTATTTTTTATAGTTTTATTAATAAATTAGACAACTTTCACTTAAAAAAATATATTAAAAATTTCAAAATAATTAAATAAGATTAATGCATAATATATAAATAAATTTTATGAAATTAAATTAAATTTAAAATCCACTTTTTAACAACTTGCATTATAATCAAATAAACAAAGGTTATACACTAACGTTCATGCTTTGGCAGGGGCTTTTGTAAAGAAGTAAAGACAAACTCGGACAAGCATAATGTAATATAATTTAAAAATCTTTTTATTGTTTTGTTTTAATAATTTTAGTTGCATTTTGTTTATGTTACTGTGTGATGAATGAGATGTTTTTATTTTTTAAGTGAAATGCATTTCAACTTCACAATAGAACAATCAAATTTAGTTTTTATTATACATAAAGAAATCCAAATTTAAAACTTAAAAATCCAACCTCATTTTAGTCATGTTCTGTGACACTTGAGAAAGTTAAAGAAAAACTCATTTACTTTTTAGCTTAAATTTATTTTTATATTTTAAAAAAAATCATAAATTAACTTGTTATTTATGCTATAATTAAAAAAATAATATCAGAATTAAAAATACAATAATTATGTTAATGAAAACTAAATTAATTTTTTAGTTAATTTGACATTTTAAAATCTATTATTTAAATGCCGTTGATGTGGACATTCAAGTTCAACTTCATAAGACTCATGATGAGAAAGTCCAAGTCTATAAAATGAAAAATAAAGTCCAGGATTAAATTCAAGACTTAGTGGGCTCATGATTAGAAGAAGACTCCGGAAGAGATATTGACAATAAAATTAAAGGAAGGATTTTACCAATTTTTCCAAGTCATCTCAATCCTTACCCTAGAACTGAGCTCTGATACCAAATGATGAGAACTTGTATGTTGGGATTCAAGAACAGACCGATCTAGGGTAGGAACTTGAATCTATTGTAATGTAGGGTTTCAAGTAAAATAGGTGATAGGAATAAGCAACACCACTTCTATGAAAGAAGATAAGTGGCAGAGATACAAGAACCCAGGAGATTAACTCTCACCAGATTGTAAGATATGTCATCCGCCTTTCTGAATTCTCAAAAATGTTTAAATACACATGAAGGATATGAGTTTGTCTCATTTGAAAGTAAATAAATAAAAAAAATAAATTAAGATCCTTATTAACTCTTCTCTTAGTTCTCTAAGCCCATTAGATGTGTAATCAATTTAGTCTCCTCTATATGATTGTCCTTCAATAGTTGAGTCTTCAGCAGATGGGTCACCTTGTACTGCAAAGCTTCTTGGATCTTCCTAAGTCTTCCTCTAGTCATGGGCCTACCTAAGTCTTGAATTGGATCCTGGACTTCATTTTTTATTTCGTGGACTTGGGCTTTCTCATCATGGGTCTTGTAAAGTTGAGCTTTGATGTCATCATTTGCTAATATTGAAAAATGACCTTTTGCACTAGTGCTAAAGGGGTACAAGTGGATGGATATAAGATTAAGGCCATTCAAGAGTGACCTACACCTAAAATTGTGAGTGAAGTGAGAAGTTTCCATGCTTTAACTAGTTTTTATAGGAGGTTTGTTATGGATTTTAGTACCTTGGTTGCACCTCTTAATGAGATAGTTAAAAAGCGTGTGGGATTAAGTGGGAAGAGAAACAAGAGCAAGCCTTTGTTGCCCTTAAGCATAGGCTAACTAATGCTCTCATTCTTGCATTACCAAATTTTACAAAATCTTTTAAAATTGAATGTGATGCATTTAATGTGGGCATTGGGCTGTTTTAATTTAGGAGGGACACCCAATTGCTTATTTTAGTGAGAAATCGAATTGGGTTGCCCTAAACTATCCCACTTATGACAAGGAATTGTATGTTTTAGTGTGTGCATTGCAAACTTGGCAACATTATCTTTTGCCCAAAGAATTTGTAATTCATAGTAATTATGAATTCCTTAAATATTTAAAAGGACAAAGTAAGTTGAATAAGAGACATGTCAAGTGGGTTAAGTTCCTTGAACAATTTCCATATGTCATTAAACATAAAAAAGGAATAAGAAACATTGTTGCTGATGCATTATCTAGAAGACATGTATTACTCTCTACTCTTGAAACTAAAATTTTTGGACTTGAAATTTTGAGAGAGATGTACTTGCATGATGCTGAATTTTTTGAAATGTATACTGCTTGTGAAAAGGTGTCTCAAAATAGATATTATAGACACAATGATTACTTGTTTAAAGAGAAAAGATTATGTGTGCCTAAGTGTTCCATAAGGGATTTACTACTAAGAGAAGAACATGAAAGTGGTTTGATGGTACATTTTGGGATACAAAAGACATTAGAAACATTGCATGAGTATTTCTATTAACCCCATATGAAACATGATATGCATAAATTTTGTGACCATTGCATTGTTTGTAAAAAGGCAAAATCAAAAGTAATGCCACATGGTTTATATAGACCCTTGCCTATACCTGACTATCCTTGGATTGACATTTCTATAGACTTTGTCTTAAGATTGCCACGAACAAAAAATGGCAAAGATTTTGTTTTTGTTGTTGTTGACAGGTTTTTAGAAATGACACATTTCATACATTGCAAGAAGACAAATAATGTTTGTCATGTAGCCGACTTATTTTTTAGGGAAGTTTTGAGACTTCATGGAGTGCCTAAGAGTATTATAAGTGACAAAGACACTAGGTTTCTAAGTCAATTTTGGAGGACATTATGGGATAAGCTTGATACTAAATTACTTTTTGCTATTACTTGTCATCCACAAACTGATGGGCAAACTATAGTAGTGAATAGAACATTAGGCACTTTGCTTAGGACTATTTTAAAGAAGAATCTTAAGTCATGGGAAGAATGTTTACCTCATTTAGAATTTGCTTATAATAGGATTGTACATAGCACAACTAATTACTCACCATTTGAAATTGTGTATGGATTTAATCCTTTAACACCGCTTGATTTACTGCCTATGCCTAATATTTCTATTTTTAAGCATAAGGATGCACAGGCTAAAGTTGATTATGTGAAGAAGTTGCATAAGCATGTGAAGACACAAATTAAAAAAAAATTGAGAACTTTGCCAAGCAAGCTAATAAAGGAAGAAAGAAAATTGTTTTTGAATCCGGTGACTGGGTTTAGGTTCATACGAGGAAAGAAAGATTCCCTGAGCAAAGGAAGTCCAAACTTCAGCCAAGAGGAGATGGTCCTTTTCAAGTGTTGGAGAGGATTAATGATAATGCTTATAAAATTGATCTACCCGATGAGTATGAAGTAAGTGTCACTTTTAATGTATCTTCTTTATCTTTTTTTGATGTAAGGATTGATTCTCAACATTTGAGGACAAATGGTTCCCAAGAGGGAGACAATGATATAGACATCCAAGTTCAACTTCACAATACCCATGATGGGAAAGCCCAAGTTCACGAAATGAAAAATAAAGTTCAGGATCCAATTCAAGACTTAGGTGGGCTCATAATTAGAGGAAGACTTACGAAGATCCAATAAGCTTTGTAGTACAAGGGTGACCCATCTGCTGAAGGCTCAACCATTGAAGGACAATTAATCATATAGAGGAGACTAGATTGATTACATATCTATTGGGCTTAGAGAACTAAGAGAAGGGCTAATAAATATCTTAATTTATTTTATTTATTTACTTTCAAATGAGACAGACTCATATTATTCATGTGTATTTAAATATTTTTGGTAATTGAGAAAGACAGATAACATATTTTGCAAACTGGTCAGAGTGAATCTCCTAAGTTTTTCACTGAACAAACTTTTAGACTTATCAAGGATTTACATTCTCTTGTGGCGTCTCTGTGGCTTATCTACTTCCATAGAAGTGACGCTGCTTATCCCTATTACCTATTTTACTTGAAATCCTATGTTTCAATAAATTTAAGTTTCTATCCTAAATCGGTCCGTTCTTGAATCCCAGCATATGGGTTCTCATCGATTGTTATTTTTGTGATTTAAACTATAAATATCAAATCAGTTAACTATATACTCTTTTAATTAATATAAGTAATAAAAATATGAAAATAAAATTTTATTTTATATGTATATAAATTATATATAATACATAACGACATAAGTCTAAGTTCTTAATGTACCACCTACTCTAAACCTAATAATTCTAGTTGTGAAATCATTAGTTTGAATTCAATCGGTGAGTTTATATATTAAAGCGAAATAGCAATTGTTTCTTGTGAGGCTATCGAGTATGGTTGTGCAAGTTACTCTACAATAAAATAAAAAAACTGAATTTAATTTCTTTTATGAGTTTAAATGAGTTTATTGATAAACTCTCTGTATATTTTTCTAAAACTTTCATTCTAACTTTTACATTACCTATTTTTTTTGTATAGGATGAGGTTAATTTCATTTCTTTTTTTAATTTTTCCCTTTGACAAGAGTTTATACAAAAGCTTATCGAAAGAAATCCTAAATAATACTCCCGTTTTATTTAATTTAAAAGTCATATTACTAAATTTTGACATAAATATTTTAAATATATGTTCAATATATTTATCTATTGAAATTATTCTTTTTATGAGAGAAAAAAATATATTTAATTATTATTAATTAATCCGAGTTATTAATTTAAAGTTAAATAAAAAAATAAATTAAGAATACTCTTTCTACTTATTTTATGGGTAAATATTATCAAATTTAAAAAATATGAAATATAATAATTAGAATTTGTGTTGACTTTCTTCAATTTCACGCTTTATAATATATATTTTTTCTTTAAGATACAATCATAATAATTTAACTGATTATTTTATTAGAAATATAATTACAACAAATATATGAATAATTAAATAATAAGTCTATCTAAGGTAATTATGTAATTTATCTACTTGATATATTTAGTAAAAATAACTCGAATAAGTTCATTTAAGTCATTTATTACAAAAACAAAAATATAACAATAAACATGTAAACAAACAACTAAAAGATTAATAAGGAACAATATGGAACAAACACATAAAGAAGATTAACGTGATTTAGTTGAAGTGTGAACATCAATTTACATTTTTCATATAAATTTATTATTAAGCAAAAATTACAACACAAGTTTCTTTTTTTATTGAATTATCTTTGATCTAAGCGATTGTTGTCAATTGAATTCACAATTCTTATTAAATCAAAATTATTAATACAAGATCTTATATATTCGAAATAATTATATATATTTTGATAACAAATAAAGGATGTTCCGACCTTACACAAGATATACGATTTGATACATCAAATACATACTTTATAGACAAACATATTGATAGTGACACATGAATTGATTAAGATAGATAATTTTAAAGACAATATTGAACTATAAAAGAAGTTATAACATCAAACGATTTATAAACCTTAATAAGATTTACTAAATCAATCTTCACAATAAAAATAAAAATTGATTGCTTCTAAAATATTAGTATTAATTTTGGACTCAAATATTAACACTTGCCACGATACCTAATTTGTGTATATAGTTTAGTATAAGGAACTCTTCACCCTAACTTAATATCATAAACTTTTATCCACTCTTATCACATAATATATTTTTTTTTTATCTAATTCGGTATATAATTAGAACCTAAATATATAATTCAATCCCCTAACTTAATAGTTTTCCACGCATCAACAACTTAATAGTACCCCAATTGCTACATACATATATATTCATCACAGTATTAGAAATGTAATAATTACTTATTCGCATATTGAGTTAGAGCTAAGTATTTGATCAAAAGCCCGCAAAACCACCTTTGTAACAAGTAACCTACACATATGCTTGTTTCATTTTTTTCGGTAAATTTTTAATGCAGGTTTTTTATACTCAACTTGCACAATCTGCATGTTAAACATTTTTTATTTACAGATTTCGTAGGCTACTTGCAACACACATTATCAAGCCCAATTCAATCCAAATTCAGCTTTCTTACTTCGCTGTGAATTGTTTAATAAATTGAGTAAATTGTTGTTATGTAAATGGTTGTTAAAAAATTTCATTGTATGCCTGGGAAGTGGGACGAATCATTTATTATGTGAGTGTTGTGATAGGAATGCAACTCGCAAAACTTGAAATCCATTTAAAATGTGGGTTATATGGATAATTTTTAATTTTTTTATTATGTCAGTTTATGTGAATGTGGGTTTAAAGAGTTATGTGGAAGTGGGTTTAAAGAGGCGGATTCATCCACATATCAAATTCTATATTAATTTTATCTTTTCTCATAAAAGGAATAATACATTATGATAATATACAATCAAATTTTAATTACATTTCAACCTTACTTATATATGAATTTAACTACTCAAATTGTCTATTGTTTATGGATTAAGATTTATTGAAGAGAATGTTATCCGTTTACTAAATTTTACATAGTTACTTAAAAGAGTCATTACTCATCAAGTGAAAAATAAAAACTAAAAAATACTCAATTTTATTTCATACAACATCATCATAGTTATCAATCTTACAATGTAACATTATATTTTAATCTAAATACATATTAGTTTCTCTTACTTAAATATTAATTATTCACTAAACAAAAATAATATTACGATAGAAAAGAAACTGGAATACAAACTCGAATAACCTAGAAAAAAATATTCAAACTATCAAGACAGATTATAAATTAAACGAAGTAAAATATTACCTTTCTTATTTTAATAAAATATTATTTTAATAATGCACGAATCAATCCGAAACCACCTTGTCATAATTCTTACTCAAGCAGTCTCAATTATAATTTTGTAAGATTTTATTACATTTTACCAAATAATATATTATTTAATGTTAAAGAATAATTATGTTAATATAGTTATTCTAATGAAAAAAAAAAAGTAAGAGCCTGACATACACCTTAAAATTTATAATTTAACTTTACTACATCATTATATTAATGAGATAAGAGTCACGTGAGATAAGGGTCACGTGAGGCGCATGATTTGGTTGAAGGGAAGAATTTGGAAACAAAAATAGTACAGACAAATTACATACGCATGCATCTAATCTAAGCTATATCTCTGTTTGACGCCTATTTTTTATTTTATTTATTATTTAATAATTGATTTGATTTGTGTCACGTGGAAAATTTATCAAGTGAAAGTTAGAGACAGCTGTTTCGCTTGAATAAAGGTCCACTTCACAATTTATTTATTTTACATAATACATCCTTTTAAACATACATTATTTTTTTTCTATTTTGGTTTATTACAAGACAAGGTTTTAAAGGCTGCAAGTTGAGTTTCTTTTTTGTATCAGTTTTAGTTGTCTCGCAAACATCCAAAACACTCCTAATCAAATGACATCTGTTCTTCCTTTTTCAACATATATACTAAGACATTTCTTCTAAATTCACACAGTATTTCCATAAAATTTACAACAAAAAAATATTAATAATAATAGTCACGTGAGATTACCATTTAATTTTCCTTATTGCCTTCACTTTCACTGCATTGCACCTGAATAGTTTTTTCTAAATTTGATGACACCACGAAATTAAAAATAGAAAATAAAATAAATTATCATAATGTGAATTTCATTAATATAACTTTTTTTTAAATTGGAGAGATCCTTTTATAAATAATTATCTTCCATTTTAAACAATCATATTTTTATTAATAAAAAAATCTTGTGCAAATAATAATAATAATAATAATAATAATTTTGTAACTATTTTTATGTATAGAGTCTCTCATAAAGACTTTAGAAGAATATCATTTTTGGATGACTAGACTTGTTGGGTTTGTTGGTTTGTGTAATGTGCACCGTCTCAATCACCAACTATAGTTGCTTATGCATGGACAGCTGTAATTGTTGTTTAATGGTTTATATGTTATAAGAAAAATGAATTAAATTTTTGTATAAAAATTATATAAAAGGAGTTTTTTAAAAAAAAATGTGCGTGAAAGAAGTATTAATTCAAAATATTTATGTTTTAAATTACGAGAATTAGGAATATTGTCCATGTATGATGTTTCTCACTTGTAAATGGTTGTGAAGCATATGCAATTAGACTTTGTTATTCATAAAATGAACTTTTACATTATAAAGACTATTAATTTCTTTAAAAATTAATTAGTTATATATAATAAAATTTATTTTAATTATATCTTTTATCTGTAAAAACTTAAATTTAATATTTTTTCTGTTGTATATGATAAAAGATATAAACAATTTAATGATGATTACTTTGAAATTAATATTAAAAATAAAATATTAAATGATAAGTTTTAATATTACTATTATATTTGCATGATTTTTTAAAAATGTTATTTATTAGTTTAATCACTTTTATCCTTTATTTATTTTGTAAATTCTATTATTTTATTTTAATTAAAAAATTATCTTTGTAAATTCTTGAAAGTTTGATCAATGGAGTTAGGTTTAGGGCACCTGACTAAGAAGTTAGTGGTGTTGTTGGGAAGAAAGCCGTTAGAAGTGTGTGACTTTAAGGTTAGGATAGGCTGGCAATAGAGGGTTGTTCTTCTCTCACACCCCTCATCTTCTCTTTTTTATATTTCTTTCTTACATTTTTAACATATTTTTATTATTTAGCATGGGTTTAACTTTTTTAAATAATATCTTATTCTAGAAAGTTTTAAAGGTACTTTATTTTTTACAAGGAAAAATATTTGATTCTTACAAAATAATATTATTTATCTTTGAGATTGAAAACATTTCTCATTGAAAACTTCCAAATAATATTATTTGGAAATCACGATTTTAAAATGTGAGTAAAATTTTCTATAAAATAAATATGTGGACGAAAAATTAATCTGTGTTTTTTTTTCTTCTTTTACTTACTCAAACTGTAGATAATTTGTACAATCCAATTAAACAAAATTTTAATAATTTTTTTCTCGAAGGAATAAGATTTTAATACAAATTCATTAAAAATTTATCGTTAAATGATGTCTTTTATTTTTTCAAACTATTCTAATTTTTTATTATCCTTTCGTTTTTAAAACATGTTATTTTAGTCATTTTTCTTTTTTTACTTGCTTACTATAACTCTGACTTTAATTTTTTTATCTAGTAAATGTCATTGCTTAAAAAAAATAAAAAGTGGATAATGAAAAAAAGTGTTTGATTAATAATATATGAAAATAAAATTACTTTTTAATTCATAAAATCTTGAGTGATTAACTGTTCTTTTAAATTATTATTGATAAGGACTATATGGAAAGGCTTATATAATTATAATAGTGAAATTGAGATTTATAAAATTTATATTTTAATAAGCATATATTTTAAATAGATAAAGAATATAAAATATGTAAATAGGGGATAGATTTTAATTATTTATTTTATTAAAATATGTATTTATCTAAAGACCCTATCGAGACAAAATTTAGAAAATAATAAAAATACGGTTATATTAAGAAAGTAAAAGGGTGAGGATTAAATTTAGTTAATAAGATTATTAGATTTAAGTAGGTGTATTATTATTTATTAAATATTTTTTTTGTCTATATGAATGTTTTCTAGAGAAAAGATATTATTTTTGATAGATTAATCCACCAAACTAAAATAACATAAAATTCAATATAAAATTTTGATAGGACAGTTTTATTCTAATTGTCATTATGGTTTATTATAAATATAATAATATATGAGATCGGAAACCTAAGGATATAAATATAATAATATATGATATCAGAAACTTAAAGAGATAATCAAATCAATAAATAATGGACATCATAAACAAACATAAGTTCTTTTCTTTGATACTATATCATACCATACATAAATATTTATTCAATTTAATTCAAATTCATCCAATTTATAATTATTAAAACAATTAATTATAATATCTATTAAAAATATTTAAATTGTTTCTCTTACCTAACCTTTAAAAAAAATATAATTAACTTCACTTAACTAACATTTAAAAAATCATGTAATTTGATTCCCTTACCCAACCTTAAAACAAAACATGTAATTAACTTTCCTTATAAACTTTGTCTCTCATATAATAAATCGTATAATAGAGTAAACAACAATAACAACTATAAATAATATCTAATTCAAAAGTAGACATCTCAAATTCACTTAGAAGTTGTGTCTATCAATACACTTATTAACTTTTTTAAAATACTCTAAACAAGAAACCTTCAAAATCAGTCTTGATTGAGTCATTGTTCCCTCACCGCTTCATCAAAATTTTTTCCTTCTTAATAATTTCATTCTCATTTATCAATATCAACTTAAATCAAATATCAAAATTTCAAAGATATGACAAACATTCAACTATAAACATTTTTCCTATTAACTCAATTTAAGATTATAATAAGACAATCTTACTTTAATAGTTTCTACACTACGAGTATGATATATGATGTAATACTCTTATCGTGATAACAGATAAGATCAGAAATATAGAGATGATCAAATTCACAAACAATGCACATCCTAAACAAATCTTAAACACTAGTATCTCTTCTTTCCTCCTTATACTACATCATAACATACATAAATATTTATTCAATTTAATTCAAATCCATCCCATTCATACTTATATTTGAAAAAAATATATAATTAGATTTTCTAACCTAATATTTAAAAAACATACAATTAGTTTCCATTTACCTAATTTAATCGGCTAGATAAATTCTAATTTTTTTTACACGTTAAATATATCAAGCTTTACAGTTAATTTTAAATTACTAAAATTAATTAAATTACATCTCTCTAAGGTAAAAGTCTAATAGCTATTTCTTAACCAATTTTCAATTTAAAAATTCAGCAAAATATTATTTTTAAATGTAAAATGAAAAATATATCACATTTTATTAATTACTAATGGTTAATTTAAGTGAGTAATAGTTGTTTCGAAACAAAAGTGGTTATATTCCTAATAATCCCTGATAGTTCAACCATCTCGGTCAATAAGAGGATATATTTTTGAATGAATGAGTATATAGTTCCATTTGAAAAACAATATGGATATTCAAGAAATATATATATATATATATATATATATATATATATATATATATATATATATATATATATATATATATATATATATATATATATATATATATATGAGTAAGAGAAAAATTGAGACAACTCTCTCATTTACAGTGTATTTTACCTTTAAATTATAGTTTGATGATTTAAGAAAAAGAGCGTCTTAACGGTGCAAGAGTTTCTGAAACATGTTAGATGATAAAAAAAATATAGTGCTTAACTAATGACAAAAGTATTTCAACAAAACTTGTGTGTTTCTATATAAAATAATGTAAATTGTATTTGTATAACTTGTTAGAAGTTGATATCTCTGGATTTGTAATATCTTATGTGTTTGTGTGAGAGATGAATGCATTAGACACACACAAAGTTTATATATATATATATTGTTATGTTATGTATGTATATATTTTTTGAAAGCTTAAAATTTAGATGTTGTATAATATATACTATATATAGGTGTCTATGTAAAAATATAATATTATACCAACTAATATATTATTATTAAGCAAGATGTTACAATATTTATTTATGGTAAAAAAATTCTAAAAATGAAAATACATCAAATTATTTTTATAATGTTTAAATTATAAAATTAGTTTTTTTATAATATTTGAAATCATTTTAATTAATTGAATGTTTAAAATATTGATAATTATTTAAAATCATTTAATTATTTGGGTTTTCTTTTCAAATTAGGGATATTAATCATTAAAATGAGTGAGTTTGACTATATTCAACCTCACTTGTAAAATAAAATTTCATGTTCATCTCTATACACAATCCCATCACATATAAGACTTATAAAACTTGTATTTTATTTTCATCATAGTTAAGTTGTGAGTATACCTGAATCTCTAGTAGTGTACTGAATACTAAATATTTTTTTACAAAAAAGAATTTATAATAAATAAAACATGATAATATTAAGAATTCAATATCAAAACAACACACATTTTCTTTTACTTTAATATCAACTGTCAAGCAAGAAATTTACATAAATCTTAAAAATAATAAATAAGAATTGTATAAATGTTAAATAAATATAAAAAATAAGTAAATAATTTCACACGTAACTGAAATTTTATGACAATTAATATTGTTTAAAATAGTTGAGAGAGAGAATGGATGTATAGTAAAAAAATAGTTCTTCAAAATAAAAAAGAAAATAAAAACCACAAAACAAAATAGAAAATAATTTTTAAAATTAAATGATGAACTTAATTAGAGCTTATAGACTAAACACTAAAAATTAAGGTCATATGATAAAAAACAAAATAAATATATTAAAAAGACAATATAAATAATCAAATATGTGTTAATTAAATAATTTAATTTAATAAAATTATTATTTTCACTTTCTAAAATATAATAAGTTTGAATCAAATTGAAAAAAAATATATAATAAGACTGTAATGAAAGATATAAAATATCTGAAAATTCCTTTAAACTTAATGAATATAAGAGGAAAGAAATAATTAATATAGACATTAGAAATATTTGTGTATTGAAAAATAAATTGTTCTTCAAATCAAAATAAACTGAAGATAGGAGAAAATAACAAAAAATAAAAAATTATACTAATATATTGATGTTGTTTTAATAGTTTAAAAGAAAATATGAAAGAAATATATGTGTACATTCTTACCATTGTTTTTTATTTAATTTATAAAATAAATATTATCTGTACCTAATATAATATTTCCATTAAAATAAAGATAAGTTTAAATATAAATATGAATTTATTTGTTATCTTATTTTAAAGATACCCGTTATTACCATAAATATATCCTAACAATGTTAATGGTAATATTTTATCATATTAAGAAAATAATATATACAATATAAAATATCGTTACATTTTATTTAAATTCAAATTAATTTTAATCTCTAAATTAAGTTTAGTTATTAATGTTATTGTTTGGCTGGCAAATAGCTCTATAGAGCAATAAAAGGTTTTATTAGGATAAATAGATTCATTGGAAAATGTATTACGTGTTGACTTTTTATTTATTTTTATTTTTTATTGCAAGCTTTTTAAAATTTGAATAGGTGGGACATTTATTCGAATTCTAGTTCTTCTTATCATTATTATTCTGGTTTTATTAGTTATCAAGATTTTTTAATATCAGTTACATTCCCGTTTATGACTCCAACTCCCAAAATATAAAAAAATAAAAATTTGATGTGATAATAAATCAGTTTAAAATCTCAGATCCAAGACTTGTATAACTTAGCCTAGATTCGGAAGGCCACAATTAATATTCATGATAAATGTGTAAAATATTTTTAAATAAACTAAAGATAAAATATAAATAAACTGAATAACATTAATATTGTTTTAAAATTAAAGTGGTAAGTATATACAATAAAAATATTAATTTTAATATAAAAAATTTTATTTCCTTAAAAATTATTTACTTAATTAATATTAATTCAAATATAGACATTTTTTGCAATTATATATTAATGCAAAGAGAGAGTATTATAATCAAATTTTTTATTCAATTAATGATTTATTTTGTTATGAACCTTCAATGTTCCCATTAGGTTGATTTACATTCAAACCGTGTAACTTTTGATTTAATATTTTGAATGAGGTCCAAAAAGATTCACAAAATAATTTGAATCAATTTGAAAAAGATACTTTATTGCTGTAAAATAAAAAAAGAAAAGAAATAAAAAAACAAACTTTTGATTTATAAATGATTTTGAGCTTTATTGGTTAGCAATACGCTTTTAAACACATACTTGTATTGTTCACCTGAATTTTTATTAAAAAAAAAATAAGACTCTCTTTAAATAAAAAAGTGTGACTTACCTAATTTAATCAGTTTAGATAAATTTTAGCTGATAATTCTTCTTTTATTTTTTTACGTTAAAGACATCAAGCTTCACCGTTAATTTTGAACGATTACATCTCCAAGGTAAAAATCTAACTACTATTTCTTAACAAATTTTCACCATTTAATTAAAAATACGTCTATAATTATTAAAAACATTACATATTTTTTATCAATCCCACTCAAACAAACAAAGTTTAATTTTAGTTTTCGAATACCATATCTCTCAGGGTGAGTAGTTATGATTGAGCGAAAGCCGTTAGGTTTACACTATAAATATATAATTTGATATCTGAAAATAATTAGTAGATTTTGGTTAATTTAAAAATTCAGCCAACCAGTATTTTAAAAGTAAAATAAAAAAATATATATCATATTTTATTAATTATATTAATTATTAATGATTAATTTAAGTCAGTAATAGTTTTAAAAAAATATAAGTGATTAAAGTCAGGAATGGAGATTACGATTTCGTCAAACTAAATTTAGGATGCGTATATATATATATATATATATTATAAAGTGAAGACTTGTGGTTTGAGTGAGAGAGAGTTGAGTGTATTACCTTATAATGTAGTTTGGTAGTTGTGTGGTAATGCTACAAGAGTTTTTTTAAACATGTTAGATCATACAAAAAGAATGATAGTGCTTAAGTGATGACAAAATAATTCCAATATTGATAAAATAATGTGACTTGTGTTTCTATATGAAATAACATGGCTTGTGTTTCTATAACTTGTTAGAGGTTGACTGAATTTGTAATGATGATATTATGTATGTTTGTATGAGAGTATGCAACTAATATGTTAGTACTAAACAAGATATCACAAGATTTATATTTTCAGAAAAAATTCTAAAAATGAAAACACATCAAATTATACCAATAATGTTTAAATTATAAAATTATTTTTTTATAACATTTAAAATCATTTTTTTAATTGAATGTTTAAAATAATTTTGATAATTATTTAAAAAACATTTAATTATTAGAGTTTTCTTTTCAAAGTAGAGATATCAATCAATAGAATGAATGAGTTTGACTATATTTAATCTCACATCTAAAATAAAAACTCCTTCTTACATGCCATCAGTTATAAAACTTATATCTTATTTCTTACATTCTTACCATTGTTTTTGTATTTAATTTATAAAATAGATATTATCCATACTTAATATAATATTTTCATTAAAATCAAGATAAATTTAAATATAAGTATGAATTTATTTCTTATCTTATTTTAAAGATACTCGATATTATCATAAGTATATTTAATGATAATATTTTATCATATTAAGAAAATAATATATACAATATAAAATATAGTTACATTTTATTTACATCATTAATGTTATTGTTTGGCTCACAAATAGGTCTATAGATTAATAAAAGGTTTTATTATGGTCGATTCATTGGAAAATGTATTCTATCTTGACTTTTTTTATTTAATTTTTTTATTGCAAACTTTTAAAAATTTGAATAGGTCTACAGTTATTCGAGTTCTAGGTTCTTCCTGTCATTATTATTATCGTTTTATTAGTTGTGAAGATTTTTTAATATCAGTTACATTCCCGTTTATGACTCCAACTCCCAAAATATAAAAGAATATAAATTTGTATAACTTAGTTTAATGCAAGGAGAGAGACTATTATAACCATTTTTTTTATTTAATTAATGTTTCCATTAGGTTGATTTACATTCAAACCATGTACCTTTTGATTAAATATTTTGAATGAGGTTTATAAACCATTGATTTATAAATGATTTTGAGCTTTATTGGTTAGCAATACCCTTTAAAACGCATACTTTTATTGTTCACCTGAAATTTTATTAAAAAAAATAAGACTCTCTTTAAATAAAAGGTGTGACTTACCTAATTTAATCAGCCTAGATAAATTTTAGCAGATAATTCTTTTTTACGTTAAAGATATCATGCTTTACAGTTAATTTTAAACGAGTAAAATTAATTAAAGAAAATTCATTAATCTCAAAGCTAAAATAACTGTTTCTTAACAAATTTTGAACATTTAATTAAAAAAACGTCTATACTTATTAACGGTTTCATATTTTATATGACATAAAAGAACTCTAATACCAGTCAAACAAAGTTTAATTTTAGATTTGGAAGATAATATCTATAACGGTCAGTAGTTATGATTGAGGGAAAATCGTTAGATTTACAGAGTAATTATATGATATTCAAAAATAATAAGTAAAATTAGTTTAATTTAAAAATTCAACTAAAAAATATTTTAATATCTAAAAATAAAAAATATATCACGTTTCATTATTAATTATTAATTTAAGTAGGTAATAATTTTTATTTAATAAAAGTAGTACGTTGGAAAGGGGATTATCGGTAAATTTAGGATGAGCAACGGTTTTTCAACCGTTTTAGTCAATATTTTTGAATGAATGAGTTGATTGTTTTTTAATTGTAATTAATTTAATAATTAAAATATCTGATTGAGTTTGAGTGTAGGAAGGAGCAGAAGAAGATTAGTTTAGCAAATTAGTTAATAATTTTATAGAAAACACCAGGCAGCACCGATAGCGTGATCATACGTGTAACGGTAACGAGGCTCCAACTCCCACGCGTGTTAGTTTGCCAGCTGTATACAAGTAACTACTTCGCCAACCGACCCAACCGGTCACATCAACCGGCTCAACCGGTCATCCTTATCCCTTTTGCATTTTCTATTTCTCCCCCAAACCCCACCCTTCTTCTCAGAACTCACAAAACACCTCGTAAATTTTAATTTTGATGTTTTCTTTATTCTGTTTTTATGATTAAACTCTGAAAGCATGGCATCGGGAAGCAAGGAAATGGATCGGGTCAAGGGCCCGTGGAGCCCGGAGGAGGACGAGGCGCTGCAGAAGCTGGTGCAGACGCTTGGGCCGAGGAACTGGACCGTGATTAGTAAGTCTATTCCAGGTCGATCCGGCAAATCATGCCGGCTACGGTGGTGCAACCAGCTCTCGCCGGAGGTGGAGCACCGACCGTTCACGCCGGAAGAGGACGATGCTATTATAAGGGCCCACAGTAGGTTCGGTAACAAGTGGGCCACCATAGCACGTTTACTCAACGGCCGTACCGATAATGCGGTGAAAAACCATTGGAACTCCACCTTGAAGCGAAAATGCTCCGCCGTTAGTCTCGACGTAACCGATCGTCCGCCGCTTAAAAGATCCGCCAGCGTCGGCGCGGGTTATTTAAACCCGAGCAGCCCATCCGGGTCTGAATTAAGCGATCCGGGCCAGCCCGCTCTGTCGACCCCTTCGGCCTCAGCCCGTTGCAGGCCCAATCTCATGGAAACCGCTTCATCCTTCTCCGATCCAGCCACGTCACTGAGTTTGTGTCTCCCCGGCTTGGGCTCCGAGCCTAATCCGGTGCCACAACCAGCATCGCCGCCGCCTCGTTCTCCTCCAGCGGCGTCGACGGTGGAGGAGTGTGGGAAGCAATTGTTCAAAGGGGAGTTGTTGAGGGTGATGCAAGAGATGATAAGGAAGGAAGTGAAGAGTTACATGGAGCTGAAGAATGGATTGAGAATACAAACGGAAGCCATTGGAAACGCGGTGGTGAAGCGCATGGGAATCAGCAACATCGAGTGAAGCAAGGAAAATCGCGTAAAGGAAGGAAAGAAACGGTGTCGTTTGGAGTCTCGAATCGAGCCAACTCGGCATGAAACGATGACGATGAATCAGAGGGTAGAGAAGGGGAGAGAAAGTGAGTGAAAAGAGAATTTTATTTTATTTTTTAGTTTAAGTAAATTTTAGTTTCGTTTAAGGTAAAAATTAGTAATAATTTCGGCACTGTATAGAACTCTAAAAAAACATGAATGATTTCCTTTCCTGATAAAATATTTTTCTGTAGATGTTCTTAAGAAATGTTCTAAGTCTAGTAGGTTTTTTTTATGTTATTTTTTTAATGAGATGATAAATGCGAATGGTTTTTTGTGTGTGAATTTGAATAGGGAGTAGGAGAATGAAAGAAACCTTAAAAAAAAAAAATGTGGGTGATGGAGGAGGACAGAAAGGACAGAACCGTTTTTGTCTGTGTCCTTCAAATTGAAGGAAGATCAGAAGGGTGAGATGTATGATTGACAGAAGTGGGTCCGGTTGGAATATTTTGTTTGCGGTGGAAACTTGTTGGGGAAGTGATTGAGTGATGCCAACCGAATTCAGGCATGTGAAAAACACGGCACACTCAGTCCTCAGTTTCAACTCCACATCCATCATCCAAATATCTCACTTTAAACCTCTCTCCATCATTTACCAAACCTATCTATCACACCATGTAAATACACAATGAAATTGTATGGTGGAAGAGTAAAAGAAAATTATAAATAAAAAATAAAATGACATTCTTAATAAATTATTATTATAAATTAAATTTGTAATTATAATATATTTTTATTATTATTATTTATTATTTTATTGTTGATGTATTTTGTGGTAACATATTTTATTATTAATTACTTTGTTACACCCAATAATTTTACAATTTATATACATTTCAAAATTGTGACTATTATCAATTGTATGTCTTTTAAAAACAAAATTAAGACTATCTACTATTCTTAAAATGGATGACACTTAATATATGTATTAATCTTCATATTATTATCGTAATAAACACACTTAAAGTCGAAACATTAAATATTTAAATTTTTTTATTAATATTAAAAAAAGAAAGTTGTTATAGTACTATCTTGATCGAAACATTATTTTTTTATCGATATTAAAAACATAAAGTTATTATAAAACATATGAGAATTAAATGTGTATGTCAGGTGCCTTTTGTATAAATAGATTGGGGCATCCTCATTGTCCTCATTCTATATATTTTTTGTTGCTGAGAAAAAAAATATATTTTTTGTTGCTGAGAAAAAAATATGAGAATTAAATGAGGGAGATTAATATATATAGTTTTTTTTGTGTATTTTTTTCTAGTATTTGCTCAATTGTGGTTGAGTTTCATATATAAATTATTTAAATATATTTATTGGTTAAATATATTATTAACTATATTAAGTTTTGCAAACTTTTTTCATTTTGTATTGAATATTTTCATCTCCACTTTGTGATAAATGTCGTCTGAAGGATGGTGATTTTAATTTGAACATTATTGTTTAAGCAACTAATGTTTTATTTTTACTTTTAAAATGGTGCATTTAAAAATAAAATACAAAAGAAGCTGTTGATTTGTGTTGTCATAAGTTGTTTCTTAAACTTTTCACTTGTTTTATATTTCAATACTCTATTATCCTTCTTTAAGTATATTCCTATGAATTCTTCTTCTTTCTTTTGTGATTTTTTCAATGGAAACAACTCTTTCTTATGTAGAGAAGTTCGTGTGATTAAATCGTTTTCGAGTTGTATTGATTTCTTTTTTGAGAGGGAGATTATGTAAAAGAACATTTTTCGCCTCTCCTCTTCGTCATTGACCATACAGTGACTAATACTTTCAAAAGAAATTGAGTTGAAATTGAAAAAAGAAAATGGAGGACAAATTTTATCCAATAATTAATCTAAGAACTTCTAGGTACTTAGGGAAGTTGCAACCTATATGTGTATAATAATAAACTATTAAGTCATTAGATGTGATGAAATTGTACAAAGGATGCAATTCTTTTACTGGAAAAATTTTAATTTGAAGGGAATAAATCATTCATATTGCATGCACAAAATTATGAGGGAGGAAGATTATAAGCCTATAGCTCAACCTCAAAGGCACCTCAATCCTACAATGAAGAAAGTGGTAAGGAAACAAAGGATGAACTTGGTTGAAGTTGGCATAATATACCTAATATTTGATAGTGCTTAGTTTAATTTAGTCCAACTTGTTCCTAAGAAAGGAAGGATGACAATAGTCTGCAATGAAAGAATTAATTCTTATAAAAACCATCATAGGTTAATCAAACAACGAGAAATGATCATTTTTCACTCCTTTTCATGGACTACATGTTGGAGAGATTGGTTGTCAGACTTATCACAATTTATTTGGTGGTTATTCTGGTTACAATCAAATAGCAGTAGATCCTATAGAACAAGACTTACCTCATGACTATTTTCTATCACATTTTTGTGTTGAAATTTTTTTCCTTTTTATCTCTTTATGCATTTTTGGTGGATTTGATGATTATCAAGTTTGTGTTACATGTATATCTTACTGTGTTTCATCTTCATGCCTAACCTTGGTCAACTTGTGGATTTACAAGAGTTGTTCATAGTACTTTCTAAGGTTGCCCACTATGTGTTTGACATAACGTTTTCAGGTGTAAATTGTGAAAAGTTTAGGAATATGAATGTGTTATATAAAATGTTTGACAGTACGAAATGTAAATTGTGCATATGAATATGTTATACTCTACTGGTTAGCTTGAATATGGTGTAATTGATATATCTTGAACAAGTGGATTGATGTTAGCATATTCGAATTCTCTCTATTTACAAAGGGTTCCAAACAGGATAAAATAAAAAATGTCAAGTTACAGAAAAGTGCTTAAGAACTGAGCACTTTGTTTAAGCACTTTGTTGCACTAGTCAACATAAATCTATTTTAGGGGATGAAATGGAACAACAAAGGTATGAGACTATTAAGAATTGGACATTTATTACTGAAAAACAAGTTGAAATCAAGGAGGGTGAGCATTCCAAATTCAATAACCAGATTACTCACAAATGACTATATCAAGAAAAGAAAAGATGCATATACCAAGCAATAAGGTCATACAAAGTAGTCTTCAATGGTGTAGCAACATCAGATTTATTATCCCTAGGAGAAAGAACATATAAAGCTAACCTGGGAAGACTTTAAGAGTCCTCAAAGACCATATGAAGACTATAACTCAAATTTAAACTTCCTTTTTTACTAATAAAAATAGTGTTAATAAAGCATAATTATAACCTAAATATGTCTCATTGTTACCTTCTTTATTCCATTATTGGCCCCTTTGGGAAAATTACCAATTTGTAGTCTAAGAATTCATAAAAATCCAAAACAAACCAAGTTTGTTGGCTTATTGATCTCTTCACAACCCTATGTATAATAATTGGAGTTTATGTGAATCCAAATGTTAAAAGACCTCCATTAAACATAATAATTTATTGATAAAATTCTACCAATTCAATTAAACAAGGGACATAACCACCAAAACAACAACCAAATCAAATAATTCTAGCAAAATGAACAAGACAATTATACCCATGATCTTTATTTTGTAATATTTAAAAATTTATAATGTCATATTTTTCAAATATAATATATTTAAAAATATATTATTAAAAAAAAAAATATATATATATATATATA
>Ga0209700_101616_pt1 | contig 46974 bp, 18 predicted proteins | sample SiratroredBW_FD_187528 | JGI IMG/M metagenome (GOLD analysis project Ga0209700, IMG submission 187528) | Root nodule microbial communities of legume samples collected from California, USA - Siratro red BW (SPAdes) (version 2) | ecosystem: Host-associated > Plants > Roots > Nodule | place: USA...
ATATATATAGAGAGAGAGAGAGAGAGAGAAATAATATAAAAAAAATGTAGCTGCAATGATGACAAGTAGTCATACTTTCAATTCAAGCTATATCAACTCATTCAATGGTGATTAACTTACATTGGCTTGTCCCTTAATCATAGCACCAAAATTTGAATAACTTAATTAACTAATCCACAAAAATACCAGAGAATTGATACACAAATGATTCTTTAATTGTTGAAGCTTCGATTCCTAAAATGAAGTATGTGAAAGAGATTTTGTCTAGAGAATTAAATTTATTTTAGCGATGCCTTTAAACTTTTAAAAAGTTTTGAACTAAAATTAGACTTAGTTGAAAATTTTGAAATATATTTTATTACAAGTAAAGTTACTATATATTATGTGCATGTCAACTTAAATATAAATAAGTCTTATCTTCTTTGATCAAATTAGTTCTTATATATCCTTTATTTCATAGAGATTTAATAATTTTAAAAAAGGATAATTTAGGAAAAAATATTTGTTAATGAAATTGATTGAATTAAATGATGATAACCACTTTTTTACCATTAATCTAAATTAGTTTCTTTTGTGCTTATATTTGAAAGGATTAATGTTTTCTTCATATAGTGGTCTTGGGTCCTTACTCATTTCAAATTCTTACAAATAAATACAATGCCAATAATATCTAATATTAACATCTAATATATATCATCGTCATGATAAAATGCTACCAACTCAAATATTAGTGTCCTTTTATGTATATATTTATGTTTGTCTTGGCATCTCAGTGTATCAAATAGGAGAGTCATCTTTTGAAATTTTGGCTTAACTGTAATTTTAATTCCTAATTTTGATTTTAAATTTTAAATATCATATAATTTTAGTTTCTAAATTTGTTTTGATGTCATTTTGATTCCTTAATTCTTAATTATTCATAACTTTATTTAATTTTCAGTTTTTATATATTAATTACTATCAAGGTTCTAAAGTCAATGTAGTTGTTACGATCCTATAAAAAAAAGTGACAAATATTTTATATTTTTCTCCGATCTACCTATATCATATGTTAAAAATAATAAAAAGTAACCAATAATTTAATAAGATTACAAATAATTAAAAATTAAGAGATAATATATATATATATATATATATATATATATATATATATATATATATATATATATATATATATATATATATATAATTCAAAATTAAGAGACCAGAATTACGATTTCATTAAAAATACAGATAAATTTAAGTTATAGAAGAAAATTGCAAGCTTTTGTAAAATTCAACAACTAAGTCTTATTATATATATTTGTCAATACCAAAAAAAACATATACGCCAACTATATTTTTCATTTGTATTTATCGGGATAAGAAAAAATTAATAAATTATTACAAGTCTAGATAAGTTGTTTCTTATTCGCACACGATTTTGTTTCAATGAAGTTGTCTTGATGCAATATAGATTCGGAAAAAAATAAATAAAGAAGTTGTATCATTGTAAGATGACTTTGGTGTAAAATGTGACTAACTGAAAAATCCTGTGAGTACGATTTTGATTAAAAGGAATTAAGATCAGATTTAATTGAAATTATATAGATGTGTCAATACGCTAATATAAAACAAAAATAATTAAAATCGTGTATAAATATAGCAACTTTAGTTATTCTTGTTTTAGAGGGAAGTCATATCTCATCCACACATGACTTCTTCAGGTACCACATATTTTATATAGAACATTTATTTAATTTGAAACAAATTGGTACCGTATTATACAAAATAATAAATAGAGATTGTGTGAGACACTTTTTTATTTGTGAACCTTAATATTTTAAAATCTTATAAAATGTAATTTATTTATTTACTTACTTCTTCATTGACGTGACATTTGCTTGTGAAAATGTGAAACAATTAAGAAAATTACATAAATAAAATAAAATATTTTTTTATTGTATTTTGTTTATGGGAAGAAAAATTTATTTATTTTTTACTTTAATTACATTTTAATAATATATACTTTTCAAGAAAAAGGAAATTGTTTTCTCACACTTTAATTTCAAACATATAATAAAAAGACATTCATTTTCTCTAAAGGCATTTTGTCTTTTGTAAAATTCAGAGTCAAACACAAATTTTACTAAAAACTAAAAAAGTTATGTGGGTGAAACATAATTTTTGTGGAAAGTAAATGTAACTGAAGTCATCACATTTATGCACTTTAGTTATTTTTGTTTTGCATTGAAATTGTCTCAAACCCTTACATGATTTCAATCAAACCCAAATTCACCTTAATAATAACACGATTTCAGTTAACCATATTTTCATGATTTCTTCCTCTATTTATTTATTTTTTTTAATCTAAAGTTATATTAGACCAACGACTTCTTTAAAATAAAATCATACCAATAAAACATGACTTACTAAAACTCAAATTAAATTTTTTGTCTATTATAGTAAATATAAAAACAAATTGCACCATTTTAATAAAAAAAAGTCAACCTTCCTAGCAACAACAAAAAAAAATTACTCCTCCCGTCGTAAAATGCTAGAAATAGTTATTTGAAGAAATTTCGAATTATTGATTTTCTTCAAATCCAATGAGACATTTAGTTTTTTCTAATTTATTCTGAAGTTAATTACTCTCTCTATCTTAGTAAAAACAATGAACTTATAAAAGCATAAAGCTATTTTAATAAAATTATTTCGACATATTTGACCCTATGTATTTTTGTTGATGTCTGTGTGAAGAAGAGCGAATTTGAGGCATGTTGAGTTATTGTGGAACTTGACATGAGTATATGCTAAATGGTGAACCTAAAAGTTGCTCTAGGTCACAAGATTCAAACGGCTAATGATGAAAAACTCACTAAGATGCCATGATATAACCAACTTTTCTGATATTCAAAAGTAAAACAAAATAATGAGACTTTAACAACTTTATTATTTGATGGTTGTGGGGGGCAAAATCAATCCCAATACAGGTCAACAATCATGAAGTTTCACTGATAAAGATGGGACACCAAATCATGCAAACCCCAACATATTATTCTGAATCCATGACTAAACAAGCCATGCACTGTTTATATAAACAAGCAAATAGGTTTTAAGTACCTAAGTCTGCATAAAATTTTATATCTCTAACACATTCAAAAACTTTCATACTTCAAAAATGTGGATATCATAGACCATATTGTAGATTTAAATTAGATAGGAACCACAAAAATAATTTTGTTTAAAATTATCTGTTATATAAACTACAAAGTAATTTAATATAGTCACAAATTATATCAGCAATTTATTTGGTAAACTTGATTAGAAGAACATGTAGCAGCAGTCAGTAAAAAAGTTAGTTAACTATGATTATTATGTGGATAAGAACTACAGGAATCAATAAAGTGATCTCAATTATTGAGCCCAACTGAACCTAATAATATCTGGAGCTAATGAACCTGCCAAGATTACTAGAAAACGATGTTTAACTAATGTGACTCTATCTAAAGCCTCATCAAATGGTCAAAACCAAAGAAAAGAAGACCTCTATAAGGAAAACTAATTTCAAATAGAAAAAAACTGAAGTGGTAAAAAGTAAAACAGGTAAGTGTCATGAAATCACACATTCCCTTTTGTAGGACAAGGAACAATAGAAAATTCACATTAAAAAAATTAGAAAAAAAACTATTATATTAAATAATCTTAAACTAGGTAGAGTATCAAACTCTATAAATATGAAGTATAACAGAAAAAGCTGTTAAGACATTTAACTGTTTATTGTCCATGTATCAGCAGTACACAAGTTTAATGATATGTATCTAAAATCAAATGATATATAAATAATTGTGTTTCATATATATGAAAGAAAATACTTCATAAAAAAAAGAAAAAAACTCATTTTAATCTTGAGAGATTAAGCTTATAACTTGTACCATGTTATGATAAAGAAAATCAAAGTAGTTATAATCACCAGCTTTGGACACTCTTGTCTCCCCATTGGGATTACCCGGTATGAATTCAGTGATTTCAATGACACGCTATAGTTTTCGTGTTCAAGTTTCATCAGATTCAAAGATTTTAGTAAGATAGAATAAAAAAATGATTTTATTTAGAATAACGAATTTCTTTAACAAAAGTGGCACTGCTACATGAACTAACCTTCACTTTCATCCCTTCACGCTTTAACAGAAAGGAAGAGAGAAAAGGAAACTCCCAGTTAACTTTTTCACTCTTCTACCTTGTTAATTATATATACACTGTCCTTTTCTTTGTGTGATATATAGTACATAGTGAAATTGGTGACTGGCCAAGTTTGTATGTTAAACATGGAACTTAAGGGTAAAAATATCTGAATTTGTAATCATAATTTGGTTTGTTGAAAAATGAGGGGGGAAAATTGGCATAAAGATGAATATTGTAAGGCTTTTAAGGTGGAAATGGGCCCTAGAATAAATTATTAGAACAAGCACTCAATCTCATTCAGTGTCCATTCACTTTATATATAATTTAGAAAGGTATTTGAATTTTGAAAATTTAGCAAAGTGTGTTCCTACACTGCAACACTAATCATATCCTATTTGCAGCCAGTCAAAACTTTGTTGTTTGAGGTACATTCCTTTGGAAAATTATTGGAAATCCTATGTGGCTGTGTGTGTTATGCCTCTCATAGGATCTCAACAGAGCTTGGTTTTGTTTTCCACTATCAATACCAACAAGAAGGTGTCAGTTGAACTGGGGTTTTGTTTTGTACAATCTACATTCTATGATTGTGGATCGCAGATAATATCACATCCTTTAGATGGAGACTATTTTTTTTTTATTGGAAAAATTTGGTAGAATGAAAACACACTTTCAATTACATGTTCAAACTATCACCAAAATTATCCAAAGGACTTTTGTTGTACATATTTAAGCTTTTGTTGTACACTAGGTTTTTATGTTAAAGAATATCTTCGAAAATGATTTTTCATTAAATATATAAGATTTTAATAATGTTACAAGAATCAAATTTGCATTCATAGAAAAGATAAAATTCTAGATTTTTATTCACTTTAAATCGAGATTCATAAAACAAACTCTATAATTATAGTGAGATATCGACATAAATTAATTATAGACAATTTTTTTTTATCAGCAATAAAAAATTATATAAATAGAAGGTATTAAGGTTATTCCAATATGTATACAATTATAGATAATTTGATAAAAGAGACTAAGATATTATTTCCAACTCAAAATAATAAATTTGTAACATTTTTTACACCTTTCTCATTTTATTAAATATGGACCTTTCAACTCACTTAAAGCTTTAACAATATTTATTATCATCATCTTTTATTATCACCATATATTATAAATAAATTTTTAATTTAATAACTAATATTTTTGCTTCATTATATTTTTAATTTTGAAATTTAAGATAAAAATTTTGTCTCCCATATTAACATAATTAATGTTAGTTTCTCAAAAATGAAAAGTAAAATCCCCACTTTTATAGATAGAACCTAAAATCCTTTTTAAGAAAATCTTTGAGACTTAAAACATACATTACCAATAGGTAATTTCTTGATGTCATGTCTCATTATTTTTAACAAAGAATTCGAACAAGTCTAAACCAACAAATTCAATTTGGAATATTTCAATTGATTGATGCATGACACAATAGTGAACTCTTCTTGGAATAATAAAAAACTATAAATGAGTCAATAATTAGTTGAAGTCAACATGCTATCCTTAACCACTTCATAAATTCACCTTGATAAACGTTCCAAGATAAAAAAATATTAATAATATATATGAGACAATTTCTTATTTATGCACCATTCATTTTTAATTATGTTTTGTCGGCATAATTTTTTCTTAAATCAACAATGGGCAACACTTGAACATTGATTTGAACTAGATATTATATTGTAGGCCAAAAACTGGTTGAAAGTAGTCAAGAATATTAATCTATTGAATTTGATATAAAGACCACATTACCCCACAAGTTGAATCACCTTCTCCTATGAGAATTCCCCCAAAGCATAACTATGATGTAAGACCCTTTTCTTGCAATACTACTCTATGAAAATTGTTTCCTAACTTGGACCTTGAAATTCATTATAAATACCAACATTGCACTCCACCTCATCTTACTTAGCTCTAATACAAACAAAGCTTAATTATATAGAAACTAAGTTTAGTTGAAAGTCAAATTTTCTAGAGAACAATAACTTTTAAATGTTATAGTATATATCTTTTAAAAAGTTGACTTTTTTATTTCTGCTGTTGTATGCCAACTTTTGAAATAATATCCGTGATTGAATAGAGAATAAAAATTAACAAATGCTTGGTTAAAAGTCATAAACTTGAATAGTCTTGGATGTATAAAATATTAAAATTCGTGTTTTGGTAATGAAATATGGTAATACTTTTCAATGTATAAAAAAATTATGGTATGATTCTGCCGTTGTTATTGAGTCAATATTAAGAAGGGAGACATGAAATTCTGCATTATTTGGTATTAGTTTTCCCAAGACCGCAATCATTTGAAGGTTCGGTTGATGACGAATTTAGGGTTCTACAAACATTCTTGGGAGGATTATTTTTATTGATTTTACCTGTTTTTAGATAAAATTAAGTTCTTTGTAATTTTACCTCTGTGTAAAAAAATTATAATTTATGTTTATCTTTAATAGTTGTTTTCTTTTTCAGTTTAAGTAATATTTAAAATAATATTAAATTAGTATAATAAAATAAATTAATAATGGTAAAATTTTAAAAATTGAAGTTTCTTAATATTTAAATTACATACATGACATTCAAATACAATATACTATAATACTATAAGTTTCCACAATACATACAAATCTTTATTATTAATAATAAATTTATATAAAGAGTAAGAAAATAAAGATATAATATATTATTGCACTCTAAAAAATTTATATCAAAGATAAAATATTATCGGAAAGAAAATTAAAGATATTTTCTAAATTTTCTCAAAAATTCGATTCTAAAAAGTTGTAAAAAACTAATTTAAAATGCAATTTCTAAATTTTTCATATTTTTGTTATATTTTCTAATCAACATTTTAGCTGATCTTAATTGTTAACTTTTTTATGCCAACTAACAAAAAATCAGCTTATGTAAGGTGAAGTAATATGATCAGACAGTGCCAAAGTCAAGGTTTTTTTTTTATATAAATTGTATTTCATTTCTTCTTGTGTTCATTTAATTGACAAAGTCATATTACTTTATTAAAAGAACATAAGTTATGAGAATCAATTACATTATTTTGTTAAACTTCTTAATAACGTGAGAAATGTCTTAGTAATTATATTAGTTAATATTGTTTGTTCAACAAAGTAAGAAAGAAAATTTCAGATTAAGATTAGTCAAAATGTGAATGAAAAAGTAAAAGTAAAATTTTCCAATAAGAATCAGCATGGAATAGTCGTGCAATATTATTATTTGCTAACCAAATTGCAGAGTGCTTGATTTTTCCAGAGCAAAGAGTTCTAAACAGAGGAAGAGTGTGTAATGCTGCTAAGGAAAACTTCAAATTCATTGCTTGTGTATTTGGATTGGCTCAAGTCATTATTTAGAATCAATCACGCTCAAGTGGTATCTACTATTTTAATTATACTAACCAATTTCAAAGCTTTCTTCTGTCAGTGCATAAAATTCTACAATATTTGAAATAGAGCGTTCTAGCTCGTTTTCTTAAAAGGTGTGCCTTTGACAAACCTTGCCTTGCAGTTCAGAAAATGACTCATTCTAATGAAGAGGTCATGAGTCATGTCGATACAACAAGGTCACTTAAACAAACAATTTTTCAAAGATTTCAATGCCTAGTGAGAAGAAAAATTGTTAAATTAGAACAACTAAGAATAATGTTTAGCACCAAAACATCTTGGTTGTAACGTTGGCATGCTCTTCAATGAAAACTTATATAACTTTATACAATGTTTTGATATCGTTATCTAATCATAATAAAAGTTTTACCTCGATAATATAAACTCTAATTAGATAAGTTCACGAGGTAAAACTCTAGTTTTGATTAAAGAACAATACTAAGAACACTTAAAAAATTGGATTTAAAATTGCAATTGTGGATACTCTTTGAGTTAATCACAACTACAGCTGCAATTTTTCAGTGAAATATACCCACAATTTTGTTAATCATCACATGGAAACTACTGTTCTGACTCTAGCTTGAATTCAAAATCATGGACATTCCATTAATGGTCCTGGGGTGAAAAGACAGAGCAAAGCTCAACAGAGCCATAATCAAGAAGCTCCTCAATCATTTGCTCTATGTGGTCTTCCTCAAGAGGCTTGAACTGCAGGGGAACACTTTCAACACCCCTGTTGGCCTCTGAGTCCTGATCCTCCTCTGCTCTCTTGTGTGGCAACACTTGATGAGTTTGGTCACTCTTCACACTGAAGCTGCTTGGAGGGGATGTGGAAGTGGCATTGGATACTGAAGGTGGTCTCTGAGACTCAGATGATGCCAAAGCCTGTCTTGTCATTTGCAAAGAAGCCATGTAGCACCTGTGCAGTTTGGCAGTCAAAGTTGCTGAGAGAAGCTTTGAACTAGAAGATGAGGTGTGAGACACATTGGGGTTGAAAGGGAAGTTTGTCCTTGCCCTGGCACCACACATTAGCCTAGCTGCTTCATCATAGGCTCTAGCTGCATCCTCAGCTGTTTCAAATGTACCAAGCCATATCCTAGTCTTCCTGCACAAACCAAAGCAATCCTTTTTATAGGTTTCTTTCATTTAAACAACACCAAAACAAAACCCTTTTCCCCTCTCATTACCTTACTCATTCACATCAGGTAAAAATCAAATTTTCATTTAAACATTAAGAAAAAGAAAACCTTTCCAACAAAAAGACATGAATCTTAAACCACTCGGTTAAAACTGTTGACACTAATCATACCCTTTTGGTGGCATGTCAGAGATTTTAAAGATTATGAAAATGTGACTGGTTTATAATAAACATGCAGTAGAACTTGCATGGGAAAATGGTGGAAACTTACAATATGGGGTGGCGAATTTCGGAGACCCAAGAGCCCCAATGCCTTTGTCGGACACCTCGGTAACGCTGTTGTGGTCTGGCCATGTTGGGGAAAGAAAAATGGATTCTTGTTCTTTTTGAGAAAGTGTTTTGTGGAAAATGTTTGGAGTGGTACCAACTGAAGGAGAAATGGGAGAGATGGGGTGTTTTTGTAGTGAGGGGATTCTTACATGGAACTGTTTTCTCTGCTCAAGCAATGTGGCCCCAGTTAAGAACATGGCCCCCACAGGGATTTTCTTATTCTTTCTCTATCAGCTGTAACTTGGCTATCTTTCGCAATTTGCAAGCCATGATTACGGCATAACTATTTCATTTCACTACACAATTCTTCTTCTGTCTCACTATATCCTACTTGCTCTTGTTTTTTAGCCATCAACACAGATTTATCTATCATCCACATACCATGTACCTTTCTTTTTTCTTAATCACTGCTTAAGAATAAAAAATACAAGCATAAATTGTCCTCATGTTAGTGTAGGAGCAAATTCTGGTCTCGTAAATTTTACCATGTAGAAGATTTCATGTGCATTGGACATAAAGATTATTTTATCTGTTTGTATAGTTAACTTAAACATAAAATTTACTTTTTAAATGATATTTATAATTCTTTAGAATTGAAGAAGAAAATTTTAAAAATATGAAACAAAAATAAGATAAGAATCAAGTTACATCACTTTTAATTTAAATTTTTAAAGCATTAAATTTGTCAATTATTTTATTATGTTGTTCAACTTTTTTAATTTTACTCAATGTCACACTTAGATCTATACTTTGAATATCTAACAATCTCCCTATTAAGTGGGTGTTTCTCTTTCACATTAGTATACTTCTCCTGTTTTAAACATGAGTACTTCACTCAAAAATTTTTTATATACTGTTCACACATTTAAGGAGACAACGTTTGTTTAAAATTTCGATTAAAAAAATTTTTAATACATGAACTAAACTGTATTTGTTTAAACCAATCATCACTATTAACCATAAATTTTTTATATTATTTATTAGAAAATTGAAGGAAAAAAATACTAAAAAAATAAAACTAAAATGATACAGAAAACTGGAAAAATATTTGACACTACTTTAAATCCAAATATAATCGAATTTCATAAATATATTATATTACCTGTTTATGCAAGGTATTATACCAATTATAAATATATAATTTGACCTAACTAGATTTAATATCTACTTCTCACCATTTTTTAAGGTAAAATTTAAATAAAATATTTTAAATAATCTCAAATAAGCAGAAAACACGCATATTGCCTTAAAAATAAAACAAGAAGCACTTTAATTGGAGTTTCTGAATTATACCTTGGAGTGGACCATCTGGAGACCCAAGATAACGATCATACGTTACAAATTGTTGGAGTGATCCCTACTAACACATGTGCAATAGATATCAATAATATCTTTTACCATTGCATTTCATGGATATACATGTGATCCCTTATCAAAATGTTTGTTTTATGATTGGGTCAATCCCAAGTTGGAACACTCTTGGGTTAAAATCAAAGATTCTTTGACCATCATTATTACCCTAACATGTCAAATTATTTAATCAAGTTTTTGTCACTATTGTTTCTTCAAAAACCCATCACAACAACACAATCCTTTCCTCTATTCTTTTATTAGGGTGGGATGGGGCATATGATGATGTGAGCTAGTTATGGAGATAGGAGTATGGGTACTGTTATGGAAGAAGTGGTATTCTAACTCATAAATTTTTTATTTAAGGTACGTTTAGAAAAAAAAAATTATCTACAAACATTTTTATGAGAAAAAAAAGTTTTTGTATAAATTAAATATACATTGTCTCAAACAAATTGTGGAACATAATATATTTTATTGATGAGCAATTGGTATGAAATTGAGAATTTTTGTATTGATGGATTTCTTGAGCAGTAGACATTAATTAGTGAGCATAATAAGGTTCAGAGGAAAAGAAATTAATGGTTATGATGCTGCTTAGGATGTGTGAGTAGACATGTAGGTTAGGAATTTGGTTGGTATTTTGTGGTCCATGTGCTTCTTGTAGCTACTGTTCACCCACGTGCTCAGATAATTCATTCAAATATTTTTCAACTGATTCAGCTCAACACATTTAAAATCAAGTTTAAAATTATTTAAATAGGAAAATTACAATGTTAATTAAAAAACAATAAAAATATCAAGCACATCCTCTTGAATTTAAAATGCTCATGTTAATTATTTTTATTATTTAATCAAAAAGAATTATTAACTGTCTTTTATTTCCATTTTTTACATGTATTAAGGTCTGTCAAATTGGTCAATTTCATCCTTGTCAAACTTTAAAGCCAAATTGAAAAAAATATATCAAATTTAGAGATTAAATAAGCTAATTTGGTAATGGAAGAAATTAATTAATAGTATTAACTTCAAAATTAAATTAGTTAATGGTTGTCAAATTCATAAACAAAACTTATTTTTCTTTTACTTATTACAGACCAAATTAATCCATAATATTAATTTTAGATGGTAAATTAATTGTGTGCCCGTACAAAAACGCTTCTCCTTCTTTCTTTTGTGCTGAAAACAGAGTTAATAAAATATCATTTAACATTTTTAATTTTCTTTTTTATTTCACTCTATCTTATCTTGTTTTTTTTTTTTTTTAAATTTAACTAAATTTATAGAAAAATACTAAACATGCATCTTTTTTTATGTTACTTATATTTCGTTTTTATTTCCATCTCTCTATTTTTCATCTCATAATTTTTTATACTTGCTAATTTCTTAATTTTTCTGTTATTAATATGTTTCTTCTATCCATACACATCAAAAAATAATAACAAAAAAAAAATAATTGTAGACTACCATTACTCATTTTTCTTATACCAACACAATTTCTCCAATTACATTTCATTTATTGTTCGGGAAGGGTCCTCTCATGTGTTTTACATAAAATTTATTTAGGTCATTAATTGAATGGAAAAGTTAATTTTTTTTTTTTTTTGTCACTGTCAGCCATCTGTGTCATGTGATGAACTTAAGAACCACCTTAGAATTCTTCTTATTTGAATAAAACAACATGGGGTCCATTATGCATGCTGATCACTGCTAAAGACAATAAAATGGTGGTTAATCATCTCCCCTTTATTTATTCATTACAATAACATTATGCTAACCCTGGTATTTATTTCCTGTAGGAAAAAAGAGATAATTAATTTATTTCAGACGTTAAAAATTGAAAAGAAAATTAGAGGGAGTAATTTTAAAAAGAGCCTGGTTTGTGTTGGTTTACCAGGTACACCAACTGCTCTACTTTTCTTACTTTTTGGAGTGAATTTTTTCTTTTTGTTTCTTTTGTAGGTTTGAGAAAAAGAATAATTTACTAAGCAGTAGTAAGAAAGAAAAGTTGAAAAAAGACAAGAAAAGGAGGGGGACAAGAGAACAAGAAGCATGTAAGGTGCATGTCATGGATTCAAAGAGTTCCAACTTTATCAACATTCCAATCTATGTTTCTCTCTCTTTCTTTTCTAAGATTTTCCTTTTGGCTTCCAGCTAAGATCAAATGAACTTATATCCATTAAATGTCTACAAAATTTATGTGATTAATAAAAAAAAACTACTACTTAATTAGGTCTAACCTTTCAATATATATATACGCGTGAAGTGGGTCCAGAATCATATATAGCATGGGCATGGATGTTCAAAACAAAAACGGTATGTCACCTATTTCACTCTATCCATGATTGTTTATGCAATAAAATCAATTAAGAAACTTGTTTCAATGTTTTTGTCCCCTTTCATGTCTTCTTAATTAAAAATTAACAATTCACCAAACTAATCAAAATTAAATGAATTAAAGTGGTTAATCCCTCCTACAATGACGACCATTTTAATTTTTACAAAGAAATTTTAATTTAACTAATGTTTTCACTTTTCAATGAGGCATTACTTTCTTCTTTTAATTTGTTTTGAATTAATTACTTTTTTTTCCATCATCAAATTAATATATTTATTAAAAAAAGCACGACTGTCCTGAAAGTAATGCACAATTCCCAGAAGAAATAAATTTGTTTCAAAATTGAAACTGTTATTTTTATTCTTAAATATATATATATATATATATATATATATATATATATATATATATATGAAGTAATTTTAAATTGTAATAATTATGGAATGCTTAAGGACTCTAATTCAAATTTAAAATTAAACCAATTAACAAAATATGTTATTTATATCCTTTAATAACATGTTTATATATGTCTTTTTTTTGTAAAATAATATTTTTTTCTTAAAATAGAATTTTTTTTCTTGATAAAAAAAACTATTAATCTTCAACTATGTAAGAACCTATTTCAATCTTATATGTGTAAAAAAGTATTATTGTTTTGTTTTCTATGATGTTGAAGATCTCCATATCCAGTCCATATGGTGGACTCTCTATTCTCTTCACATGCCTCACGAAATGTTGTCCACATGTAACATCCATTGAATTCAAACTAGGAAAATAACAAAGGTCAGACAAATATAACATGGGACTTTCTATCTAGTGACAAATTAAGCCCTTCGGTCTTTTTCTCCTTCTTTTGTTTGGGTCCTAACCCTATTAATACACACACATGACACATGCCTGCATCCACACAAATACATATTTCCCTGCTTTCTTTTCTCTAATTTGTTTTCATCTTCTTTCCTTATTATTAAATGAATGTGAATTTGATAAATAAATGTGACCATTATTATGATGGTATTATTTCCTATTATATTTTTCACATTAGAGCTTTCAAAGTGAATATAATTACTTAATCCATTTTTCTCACCACAAGTTATTTCACTCTTGAAAAAAAAATTTGACTTAATTCACCATGTTTTGATCCATTAAATTGGTTGTTTCACCTAAAATAAAAATAGAAATTAAAATTCAACATTGTTTTATTTTGTTGACAAAATATTAAAGTAATTGCATTTAGTTTAAAGTTTTAAAATAATGCTACCGTATTTGTAATATAGTATATTCAAAATACTTTTATGTAGTAATAAGATAATTTTTTTTATCTGAATCCCAATTGTATTAGTTAACTTGACTTATCATAAATTTTACTTTTTTATTAGTAATAAAAATTAATAAATATAGAAACAATTGAGGTGTTCTAATCCTTGTAAACGTTTGTTTATATCTTAGTGTAGGTTTGAATTGCCGACTTCAAAAAACAAAAGACTAAGAGGTCATCAACATTACTTAAAAAAAAAATAAAAGTGTTCCTAAGGACTCATATTATCCTTACAAAAAACAGATTCCTTCTTTCTGTAACAAAAGCTAAAACATTTTATGAATACAATGTCTTCAACGTTTCTTTTTCAAAGCATATACAACCATTCCTCCATTGTTTTTCAAGATGCAATGGTGTGTTTTGAATTCAACCTTTGGTTTACCAGTATTTGACAACCATCATTATGCAAAAAAATAAAATAAAATAAAATCTGAACCTGTATATATTTCAACACAGCCGGTGCTAGTTACTGGGCAATTCAGTTGGTTGGTGGCTCATATGAGGTTGTGCAAAGAATCCAAAATTTACTTTAGTAATATTAAGCCCACAAACATATAAAATTATAGTTCATCAACAGAATTCATACAACATATTAAATTAGCTATTAGAATAAATCACACAATGCACACCCTATAGCTAAGTTACACACTTCGTATAATTTCCTTCTATGACATGTTCTCCATTTCCTATGTGTCCACCAGTATGTATGTATTACTTCTCTCCTCACAGGATTTGCACTTAGATTAGTATATAGCCTCGAGCATGACTATGCCATTATAGTTCATCAACATAATATATACAACGTCAAATTAGCTATCAAAATACTTTTGATTATAAATCAAACTTGGTAACCACATTACAACATTTTTTCACTTTAGGTATGAGGTTAAACATGTGGCCTAAGATGAAAAAATCGTGGCCTTAACTTTAGGTCACAGTTTGGCCACGGTTTTGAAACTGTGGTGTATTCAACCGTGGACATAGCTCAAAGCCACAATTTTTTCAAAAAGTATGGCCTTAGCCTAATACAATAAGTAATGTATTTTGTCAGTATTTAAGCCACATTTTTTCACCTGTGGTCTTTTCGTCAATGTTTAGGCCATATTTTTCTCATATTGTTGTCTTTTCTGTTAACATTTAAGTCACACTTTTTTAGCTATTGCGTTTTTGTTTAATCCTTCATACCAAATTTGTAGTATTTCTAAATAGATTATGAATACATTAAGTCATTAATTCATTTTTAACATTATTATTATTATATAAAAATACTTCAATAAAACTATAGAAGACAATTACATTATTTTTGGTAAATTGTAGTTTGAAGATAACATTAATAATACAAAACATTTAGAAAAATTCAATATGCATAATGTATTTTAAAGCATAATTGTAACAACTGAAAATATTAAAAACTATACTCCAATGTTGCCTAGCACACTTTGAAAATTACACAAAATTATAAGGTATATAATAAAAATATTTTATTTATTTCTTCATTTTATGTTTTTTTTCTCCAAATGAACTTGAACTTCACCCTGCAAAAAGGTAAAAAAAATAAAATAATAAACAAACTTAGTATATGATCTTCTTCAAATTTATGAAAGTTTGTATAAAATATTGCACAATCTTAGATGGTTCCAAGGTATACCTCATCATCATTATCAAAAACATGAGTTGCAGCTGAAGAATGTGGAGCAGCTACACTACTTTCATTGCCTAATGCTCGTACCATAATTTCTTCTATATCATTCTCATCCAGATCAGTATTGCTTAAGTACGAATTTCATCACTGACTCCAAACCTTCAAACTTTATTGATTATATCATTTCTTTCAATGACATGTTCTCTTTTTAGAGCATCAATTTTTTTTATTTTTCTTCAATGTTGTGGGTGTCGTAGTCCTTTTATAACAACGAACTCGACCAGACTTTTCTTTCCCAAACAATGACTCAAATGTTTTTTCCCCATATGCACTTGAATTTTTAATGGAACTGTGAAGCTTAGACTATCAGAAACTATCAAAGTTATGAACAAGTAAAATGTATCGAGCTTTCAAACATATTTCATAAGTACAAATAAACTTACAATTGCATCTAGTGTTTCTTCATCAATTGCTTTTTCCTTTTTACCGAGACGACCTTGTCGAGTTTTAATAAACATTTCAGCTTTAGTAACTTCTTCTCCATCAGATTTGTTAGCAGTCTATTAATAAAAAATTGAAAATTAATAGTAAAATATATATTAATGATATATTATAAATTGAGACATAACCTAATAATATCAATACCAATTCGGCTTGAATTTTGGAAAAGTTAATCGTTCTCATATGATGCATATACTTTTTCTTAGTCCTATTCATCACGTTCCTTTCACTAATGTTCTATATTTTGTAGATTAGAACATACATCAATATAAATGTAGTTAACAAAAATGTAGAATGAGACATTGTTGATCTTTCTTCACCTCTAAATCTTAACAAAATAAAAAATGAAATAAAAATGTCAAGTAGTTATTTAGAAACCGTGCATAAAAATAGGTATAAAAAAAATGTGGGATACATAGTAATGTTGAACAGACCATTATCTAAAAAACGTTTGTTTCATGCTCAACTACCAATTGCAGGACCTTTGTGTGCTTGAATCTAGAATCATAATTTCTAATATTGACTAGAGAATCATGTTATTATTAACCAGAATATTATTATGAACTAGAATGATCATACCTTGATAGTATTATTTGTCCAATACTCTATCAATTTCTTGAAATGATCCTCAGGAATAGACTTTGGACAATGTTTCAGTTGTTCCTTCAACATGGAATATTTCTCAAAATACGTTCTCTTTGCATAGTACTTATATCGTCTTCAGGCATCATTCACACGACTAAAAACTGTTATCTGTCATCTCTCAAAAATAATGAATTTATCCTAAACAAAGCCACAAATAAACACGTCATAAATATTTTATAATTTAATTAAGGATAAGAATTTTATTTAATTACCCTAACATATTTACATATTGGTTCCTTGTAATATTTGAGTAAAGCCTTGAAGTTTGTGTATATTAGAGGACAAAAATCCGAATTCATTGCTAAGGTCCCAAGGAAATAACTCAAATCAGATACAACTCTATCATTGTGTACATACCTTTGGAATGATTAATTTACACTCAACAAATTCAGCTATACCAACTACTCTTGAGATCATCACTCTGCAACTGAAAACAACAAAAAATAATATCAATAGTTTGAGCTAAGTATCTTTCTAAAACAAAACAATCAGGGTCATCAGTTACTACATATATTGGATTTTAAAAATGAAAATGATCAACCTTGGTCAATATATAAAATTTAAAATATTTCTTAACAGAGTCTATAGAGCCATGATTTTGTTGAACATTGCAAGTCCTCTTGTAATTTATTTGAAAACAAATACTGGAGTGATCATTAGTTTGCAATTATTTCTTGATTCCAAAATCTTAAACATTATGCCCTTATCTATATAAACATTCGAAATTCAAAATAGAAACCCTAAATTTGGTGGATGAAATAACAGAATGAACTCCGCGTTTACGTTCATCTAGATTACAAGCTATATCCTATATGGTATTAATTAATTAAAAGTATGGTAATAGAGTTCATAAAATCAAAATAAAAAATTGATTGAAGAGATATATTATTAACATCTATGCTTTATTTATTTAAATTAGAGACATGACATGAAATTGAGGAAATGCATAACCACCTATTTATATTTTAGACTCTATGAAAATAAATATAATGTTAAGAACAATTACGATAAATGAAAAAAAACATATTATATTAAATAAATAGATATATTAATAAATAGAAATTGAATAAATTTACAGATAATATCATACAACATTTAAAAGTTGACAATTATTTTGATGCTTAAAGTTATAGTTTTATCACATTTACTTAAAAAATTTATAATTTTAAAAAATATTAATTTAATTTATGGGATGTCTAATATATGCCCTTATATGCACATCTCTGTTGATCAGGTATATAATAAGTATTTGAATGTGACTCTTAAAGACAGAAGTGAGTCATCACAAACATTACCTAATATGCAATTAGGAGACATTATGCAAAGAGCAATTAAATAAGTACACTGTTATGATTGAATATAGGTTTTGGGGATGAACTGCAATGTTAACCTTTATTCATAGCATATACAGAGCACATAAAGGACTAACATGGAATGAAATTAAACCAAAATCAAATGTTTTGCATAAAAGAATAGACGGGACTATATAAAATTCAGGACTTGTACATACCTTTGGAATGATTAATTTGTACTCAGCAAATTCAGCTATACCCAACTACTCCTGAGATCCTCATTACAACTAAAAACAACAAAAAAATAGTATCAATAATTTGAGCTAAGTATCTTTCTAAAACAAAAGAATTTGGGCCATACATTTACTGCATATATTGGATTTTAAAAATAAAAATGATCAACCTCGATCAATATATAAAATTTAAAATATTTCTTAAGAGACCATTTAGAGTCATGATTTTGTTGAACATCCAAGTCCTCTTGTCACTTATTTCAAAACGAATATTACAGTCATCTTTACTTTGTAATTATTGCTTGATTCCAAAATGTTAAACATTATGCACTCATCTATATAAAAATTTTGCACTTATTTATATGTAGTTATACCTTTAACAAGAAAAAGTCGTATTTATCTTTTAAGTTGGAACAAATATACCTCTATAAATTTCTTGACTCGTGAAGATATTAAATTAATAGACTATGGATTTCTTTCAATAATTTTTAAGTTCTAAACAATGCTGGTTTAGAGGTTAATTTATGCTCCACAAAAGGCTTCTATGGCCAAATCAGAGACCATAAATGTCATCATATGATGTCAATATTCAACATTAATAATGAACAAATTTCTAACAAACATAATAACTAACCCCGAAACACAAATTTTGATAAACAAACACAAACTCTAAATTATACAAAAAAATTCAAACCAAAATCGAAACAGAAACCCTAAATTAGGTGAATGAAAGAACAAAAATTGAGAAGGTGGCTAAAACAGTGAGAAAAATCGAGATTGAGAGACTCACTAGAGACAACAGAGAACACAAGGATGACGGTAGGGAGAAGATGCCAGATAACAAACAATGACGGCGACAAGGAGAGGATGGTCGACCAGAGAATGGGGAGATGAGATGAAAATGTTGAAGGAGTGAGGTAGGGGATGAGGTAGTGTAGACAGAGGATTTGTGAGAATAAGGTAGGGTAGACAGAGGGTTTGGCATAAGCGGGAAATTCTAATTTTTGTAAGAGGGAGAAGCTTAAAATTTTACCTTTAATGTTTTGGTTTTACGAGGGTGAGTAATAAGTTACATTCAGAACATGTGATTTATACTATAATTTGTATAGACCACAATTTTTTTAATTTTAGGGCGCACTTTTTTAATGTAGCCAATGTTTTTTTGCTGGGGTACAGGGGAAAACTGTAGCTTAAAATGTCCACAACTCAAAAAGTGTGGCCTATAATGAAAATAAACCACACTTGTAAAAGTGTGACTTTTTCTACTTTTAGGCCACATTTATTTGTCTGTGACAAACAAAAGTGTTGTCTAAAGTGATAAATATTGTAGTGCATGTAAAGAGATAAGTAGTAATACAGAGTTGTATGCAAAAGAAAATCGCCAAAAGGTAACACTAAGCAATGAAGAAGATGGAACATGACCGAGGTAGGTAAAGAGAAATATGGCTAGTAGAAATAGAGAGCTGAGCATTACACCCACCTTCATTACAAGACATAATACAACAGGGGAAAGACAAGGGTATGCTTTGTTAGTCTATGAAAACGAGAAGCACCAAAGTCATAATTGTCAAAGATATGGAATAGGTGCAATATTCTATCATTTTTACATTGTAGTTTCTTAATAACATGTTATGTAATGTATAATTTAAAAATGAGGACTATTGAGTTGTAGCTCGACCATCTTTTGTAAGTTTAAAGAATTATGTATAGAAGGGTTGAAACATCCCAAAATATTTTTCAATTAAATATATTTTTTTATTGATGATAAAAAAAATTGTAATTGGAATGATAACTCTACTCACACTCAATACATTTATTGTGTGAAAAATATAATAGATGACTTATAATGAATATGACATATTTTGAATAACATTTTAAATTTACATGTGTTTAACTCAATCTAGAAAATAGTTTGTAATGTTTTGTTTGGATATAAATTAAGAAAAAAAGAGTTTGTCCAATCCCTTTTTACTAGACTCTCTATGCAACTATTTTTCATATTTTTAGTTAAGTAAAAACATGTACAAGTTTTTTATCTTGAGTGTATCATATTTTGAGTTGTGAGTCACTCATTCCTAATTTATCCTAAAGTGACATTTCTTAATTTATCTTTTGTAGTGTGTCACTAGTTAACTTGACTTACAAGAAATTATACTTATGTGTTGAGTTTTAAGTAATCTATTTTACTTATAATTGTGGTGAGTTTATTTTTATTAACCTAACACCACTCAAATGTGTGGTTACCAAATTTGATTTGTAATCAGAATGATAACTCTAATCAGACTCTATTGTTGGGTGAAAAATATGATAGGTCACTTATTAATGAAAATGATATTCTTTGAATAACATTTTAATGTTAGATATGGGTTTAACTCAATCTAGAAAATAGTTTGTAATGTTTTGTCTAATCTTTTCTCATTAGACTATCTATATAAGGAAAACTCATGTATTCTATTTTTGATAATTTTGGTTAAACAAAAAATATGTAGTCTATCTCTTATATGATGCATTAATAATATCAAAATTTGGAGAGTAAAGAATTTTCTTTCTTAATTATAATCTTATGAGTTAGGTTACATTAAGTAGTGATTTTTCATACTTGCTACCTCATGGAGTTGAGTAGTTTAGTATTCTTTTCAATTCCTGACATTCTCTATTATTATTTTACAATTCAAGTCATAAGTGTTCAATTACCATCTTGCTTTATCTTATGGAATTTTAGTAACACAATGAGTTTTTTCAATTCTTAAAACTATTTTGATTTTTTTTTATTTTTTAATATTTTTATATAGCTTCTATAAAACAAGATAAAAATCAACTATCTTGTTGTACATTGTATTTCTTTTTTCTTTTAATATTAAACTTTATACTTTTAAAAGTAATATATAATATTTTTTAGTATAAACAAGTTGTAATCTTTTTGAATTTTTAATTAGGTAAAAAATGACCAGTTAACCCTGGCTTACATAAAACCCATTTTAAATATAGATTAGGTTAGACAATCAATTTTTCTTTTTTTTATCTTAAACAGGAGGATCATACTAGGTGGTCTGCTTTGATAATCCTAATTACCTCCTTAATAACTACTAACTTTTCATATCATACCATAACAACTAGCTTCAATCAAGCACATCTCATCATATAATCACATTTCCACATAAATGAGCAAGTATAATTTATTGAAACTTTTAATACATTAAATATCCTACCAAAAGTCATTTAAAAAATTTAAATTAAGTTCTTTGTTGCTAAAAATATCATATAAACAGGAGATCTTTACTTGAACCCTATTATTTAATAGGAGAAATATTTCATATTGATTTGTCCTCACTCAAATGATGTGTTCACCACTTGAACAACATACTCATTGTTTGAACAACTCCAATGCATGAACACACTATTATAAGATCAGAGAGAATTGATATTATTTATTCTTCTTTCAACAATGAACTATCACTAGATAGACTTATAACAATAATTTATCACTTAAAAAAGAAAGTATTAGAACATGACTTAATAACTTAATTATGATCACTATCATATAATGCTAGAAAAATCAACCTATTGTTTAAATGACCAACTTGTCACTCAAAATACTTACATCCTCTTGATTTCTCCTAAAAAATCAAACTAAAGAAACAAATGCACTACTATAAATATATACCAATAACGATTCATATTTTCTCAACTAATCATACATGCAAAGACTCATATATTACTGCATGAATACAAGATTAAAAATAAAAAATAAAATAAAAAAATCAAACTCGAAAATCAAAACATAATATTTCTAAATCTTAGAACAATTCGGGAAAAAAAAATCTTGAATTTACAAAAATGGCAAATGATTAAGGACTAGACTTTAAAAAAAATGTTTTCCACCTTTTCATTTTACAAATACTGTTTTTGTGTGGATCTTCGTGAACTCTGCGAGGAATAACAAGCAATTGTTACAATGACATGTGCGTCACATTTGAAAGCTCACTGTCCCACATTGGAAGAAAACATCAATTCCAAAATTAACAATGGAAGCTACGTGGATGTTACCTTAAGGGTTGATGTGAAAAATACTTCTCAAGAACAAAAGCATAGTTCAATGTTAGCACTCTCACATTGAATTCCATACCTAATGTTGGGAACTCTGTGTACCATGCATGACATGTTCAAATATTTTAGCATCAACATTGAATGCCTAATTCAAGCAACCAATGTTGGTAAGAAAATATTATGATAGGTTACTACATTATGCAAGTCAAATCATTGCAAGGTTCATTAACAATGTATATTTAGAGATTCTTAAACTCAATAACTTTAATCATTGCTTGTCACAACTATTTGAAATATGTTGTTGGACCTGGAGAGGACAATTAATCCATATTTGTCCAGACAGAATACATTTTGATGAAATAATTTATTAGATAGATCCCAAAAAATTAGGTTTCAATTTAACCAAACTAACCCATTAATTATTTATAACAAATAATTCATATTGAACTATAAGTTAAAAATGAATCGCATGTTTTACAAATTTAAATTATAATTTTCGTTTCTCTGAAAGAAATACAGTTTTCATATTTAAACATATAATTACATTTAGTAATAGATTAAATTATAAATTTGAGGGCCATTAAACACAACATGCTATTGTTTCAAATTTCTTCTTACAACAACTAGTGTAGTTCAAAATACATTAAAGGATGGTGAGATTTAATATTACATATTTATCCAGAAAAGTCATTTTTCACTACAAGAAAAAAATTATTTAAAGACCAATTTTTAACTATCAAATGAAATGGTTGCTAATTGTAACCAAAATAGTTACCAAATTAGATTTTGGTTGCTAAATAACTATAAAATAGAGGTAATGATTAAATTTAGTGACCAATTAGGTCAAGATAATTGGTATCTACCATTAGCTATCAAGATTTTAGTAAGCAATACCATTAGATTCTAAATTAGTTTCTAACTTAATTAGATACCAATTTAGAATCTAATAGCATAGGTCACTAATACCTTGGTAGCGAATGTTAGATACCAATTATTTTAACCTAATTGGTCACTAAACTCAATCATTACTTCTATTTTGTAGTTATATAACTACCAAAATTTAATTTAATGATTATTTTGGTCACAATTAACAACCATTTCATTTGGTAATTAAAAATTGATCTCTAAATAATTATTTTCTTGTAGTATTCTATGAGCAGGAGCATATTGCTCCCAACCTTGTCTGGCCAGTTAATTTTTGAATTATAGGCTATCTAATAAATACTATTGACTATCCAAACAAGGTTCTTGTAACCCTACCCTCATCTCTTTGTAAGTTTTGTTTCTCACGAAATAGTTTAAAATTTTCCTGATTCAGTGTATATTAGATTGTTTTTCATTTTCACTTTTATGATAAACGCATCGTAGACTTGTTGTGGATGGATGATTTTTTTTTTGGGACAAACAAACTAATTCTATAAGTTGTATAATAACATATAAACAAACTTATATACCCAATTAAAAAATATATCATATATAATATTAAGAAGTTTTTTTTATTAATAATGAGTGTTTATGTTAAAAATGGGTGTTTTGTGTTATTTTTTAAAATTGAATAAGGGATGTGACTAGTGAATGCAACTTTATTACAAATTCAAGAGAAATTAGTATTTATTGAAAAAAAAGAGTTGAATGTGATTTATTACGGGAGATAACTGTATTTTTCTTATATATTAAAATGTCATACCGATACTAAACATGATAATGTTATTAAATTATTTATATCAACAAGTTTACAGTTTATTTTTTATTTTTTTTTATGTTTAGTTGCTGTAAAAAGTAAGATAATAACATGACCAAGGTGTTCATAAACTACAAAAGGAAGAAATATTAGTAAAATTTTAAAGAGAGAGTTGATAACTTGGTTATGATCGAGTTGAAAATTCATTTCTCAGAATCGAGGAATATATTTTAAAGAACTGGTGAAATAATCTTCATCAATAAAAGAAAAAAAAAAAAGATCAAGGGTTGAGTTTTTGATAGAAATGCCAGGTTGTCTAATCTCAACACTTAATTCTATCATAAATGAGTTGTTAAACAAATTAAGCAAAACCAAATCTTGAGAAAAAGGCATAATGTGTGAGTTGTGCATGGATAAATACAATACGCGTCTTTTGTGCCAACTTTTCAAATTCCAGTCAAATTGTCAGATATAATCATAATGGACATTGAATATGAATTCAAATTTGAGCATTGAATATCATGAACAGTGTTGTCTTTTTTTCTATAATAATTTTTTCATATCAAATATTTATCTGTTTATCGATAACTTAATATTGGTAAAAGCATCTTATTTTGAAATTCTAGTACGATATTTTTCTTAATTATATTTTATTATTTAAATTATTCAAACCTATAATTTTATTTAAAGCTACATTTCAAGGGTTTTTCTCTTTAATGTATCGTGTAAATGCAAACCTAACTTGTCTTTTAGTGTTGGAATTTGGACGAGGTGTGAGAAATACTATTAGTGGGATTCAGAATACGAAGAAAGCACGTTGTATTAAGAGAAAGACCAAAATATTACGATCTAGGAATGACAAAGTGGAATATATAATTTGGAGAGTTAGAATCTTTAATATTTCAATAAGACAATTTTAATATTACTGATTTTGTCATTTTTATATGTGCATTTCTCACACTACCTACTAACTAAGAAAACCAAATCATCTTTCAAAATATTATTTTTATCTTCATACCCGAATTTTCAATTAAAATAATAGACCATCATTTTATAATATTTAAAAGTGTATGATGTTTTCAACCATAATTATAACTATTAAGAAATTTTTAAATATATATTTAAAAGTATATTCGTGAATTACGTTATTTCATTATTAAAAATTTATGAAACCTCGTTTTTGTTAAACTGATTTTATAAATAAAATAAAATTAAATTAAATATATAATTATTTTAAAATGATCTCAATGTACGTAAGCGGTTATCTAAATTTGTAAACTGTCACTTATTAATGGGTCGTCTTCTATTTATATATATAGAAAAAAAAACTTTATCTGATTAAATAAGTTTTATAGAATTAAATTAAATTTAAATTTCACTTTTTTAATATTTAATGATAATATTAGTTTATATATTAGTTTAAATTATTAATAATAGTAATAACTAAGTTTAAAGATTTCAACGTAACAATATACTTATTTTCAAACTTGATCAGTTTCATATAGTAAAGATGTAACATTCTATTAACTAAAACAATAATTTACTCTTTTTAATTAACTATGTTTTTTTTTCTTTGACAAATAGGTCCCCACCATGTATAGCCCCAAATGACAATAGGTCAACCCTTCTCAACTTGTTTTATTCGTAAGAATACAAATCAAAATCAACCTTTACATAAGGACCAAAACTCCTTATCTATATGGTCAAACTCAATTGGTATTGGTCTCTTTCAATCAACTATATTTTATTCCTATTTCTAAACTCAATCTTAATAATTTTTAAAGTGTAAAAATTTATCTTATATCACAATATAAATTATTCATTACAAATAAAAACATACAAATTTTATATGTAAAATATTTATTTTATATAAATCTTAATTATAAGAAAACGAGCATGAATTATTCTGTATTAGTATAAACTAAATTATTTGCTTTAATATAAAGATGTACTCGTGACATAAAAGGAAAATTTAGAGATATTTAATATTTAAAATTCAAAAACGAACTATATAACTTAAAGTCAAATATAAAAATGATAAAATAATATAATATTTTTTTTCTTTAAGACTAAGGGTCTATAATAAAACTATCATTTTAGTTCGTGTATTCAATAAAAAAAATTTCTATTCATATAATTCAAAAACATATTAAATTAATATTTTAAATGTTAAAATATGTTTTAAATTTACAAAGGATAATTTAAATTGCGATGTAAGATTATTTTAATTATGGATAATTTAAAAGATAATAAAAATCAATTTTAGATAGGGACAGATGCGAGTACATTGAGATAGTTTGAGTGATTTTTTATTAGTAGGAAGCTTGTAAAATAAACGTCTAAAAAAGTAGAAGTGAAAGTAATATTAAAATGTTTGACAGAGATGACTACTAGAATAAAAGTACCGCTTTTCGAATTATGTATTATAAATTTTAAGAAAAATTACACTTATATATGTTTTCTGTAACTTTAAAATAAATATTTACTTTCTTTTCTATTTTTAATAAAATAATATTTATATTTTCCATCATTTTTTAATTAAATATTCACTATATTTTTAATAGAATATCACCTTCTTTATATTGTTAATAAAGATACTCATCTTTTCTTATTTTCTTTATAATTTTTTGTTTATAAAAGAATATTTAATTTTATATTTAAATTTTTAATTTTTATAATTTTTTATTTAAATTTTAATCAATATGATATTTAAAAATAAAATAAAGGAAGTAAATGATATTTTTTAAAAATAATAAAAGTGAATGTGTATTCAAATGATAGTTTTAGTCTTTTATGTTATTTATAACGTTCAATTTGACTTTAAAAATATTTAAACTATAATTTTATTTTTTAAAAATCATTTTAGTCATTTGTCTTTTAAATATGTGGCATTTTTATCATTTTAAAACAATTATCGTTTTTCATTTTAGAATAAAATTTTGAACTATTATTTATTGATTAAAATCATGAAAGTGGTATGTGTTATCAAATTTATATACCAGAGAAACCAACTAGCAATCACAATAATTTTAGTAATTTTAGTTTATTTATCTATGAGTCTTAAATTAATTCTAAGTTTATTCATGTTGTAATGTTAAAAGTGATCGAGACAATTGAATAGAATATATATTTTTTTAAAAGCGAAAAATTAAATTAATGGGAGTACTTAAGAGTGTCCCAACCCTAATACAAAAAGAAAAGAAAATGATTCTAAAGTTCCCTACCTGGTTACAAATTCGAAACTTCATCGTACCTGCTTAGTTCTAATAAATATAATGGACTAATAATTGCAAAGCTGTTCAAAATTGCTACTTCTTGAACAAAGTGTTGCCTTTGCTTGTCACTAGCATGTTATAATTATGATATGATTTCATCATCAAGAAAGCCACGCATAACACCAATACAATGCCATTGAGAGCTTCATAGAATGAGATCTCAGTAAATTAGGATAAGCTACATTTTCCAATCCCTGGCCGAGCCTGGACCCTTGTATATTCTACAGAGTATTGACTTGGACAAAAAGACCAGCAAGTGTACTGAGCCCTCAAGTAATATAGAAAATAAGTAGAGTATCGTCTCCACATGGAACAGAATTTATAATTGAAAATTAAATATGTATCAATGTATTATGAATGAAACACGTAACATAATTTGGATTTGAGTGAATTAATGACGTAAAACAAAACAATTAATAGTAAAATGTGTGAAGTCAATATTAATAAAGATCTTGGGATTGAATTGCAACACTCTCCTTCTCATACACTCTTAATCGTATATTAATATCATCTTTTCCAATATTACCAATCTGTGCAAATAAAAGTCATTCAACCTGATTCCTCTAGATTTGAAATCCATAAATTGAAATACCTAGCTTTGTTCCCAGTTACTAGAACAGATTAATCAGCATTAAAAATAGTTGTTATAAACAGTCATTACACTATAATTCATCCATGAACTTATATATGCAATGCGTTAAACGTTTGGTTCCAAATTCAAAGAGTATTTTCCAGTCACAATAAGAATTCTAAGATAGATTAAAAGATGAGTAAAACGTAAAACAAAGGTAATTGAAATTAATGATATCAAACAACGTTACGAGTGCATTCAAAGTTGAGAAATTACATCCAATCCTAAGAATAAGAGAGTTTAGCTACGCATGTAGCCATAAAATACAAGAGAAAAGAAAAAGAACGAATCTTGATCACAAGCGGTCGTCCAAAGAGTCTCTTAATGAGTGATAAGTGATGAGTTTGACCTAGTTTTAGCCTTTTATATCTTTCGCTCCTTGCATTAGGCTAAATTGCGGCCGTTATCTCTCAATTTACGCTCCAGCAGCGTTGACGCATTCAATTAGGGATTCTTTCTGAAAAAAATCTTTAAGTGAGTTTTAGCCCAGGCTGTATCCTTCGCTTAAGCAAAAAGCCACTTATGCCATTTCTCTGCTTCTTCCCGCTTCTGTTTTCTCTCTCTTCAGATTTAACATAATTCTCAACAAAAATCACTCTTTACACAATAAAACTTATTAAATAACAAAAATGAATCAAAACAGATAAATAAATTCAAATTTAAACCAAATTAATAACAGAATCAATGTAATTATGCATGGAATTAAACTAACAATTAAAGTTTATCAGGCTACGTCTTCCAATCTCTGGCCGAGCCTTGATCCTTGTATATTCTACAGAGTATTGACCTGCACAAAAAAGACCAATAGCCAGACATCCACCAATATCCACCTTACCCTTGAGGTTTGTTGTACAGAACATTGAACATTGACTTACACAGAAAAACCACAGCCAAACCTACCTACCCCTCTACACAGGAATGCTTTTTGACATCCAATAGCTACTACACATAAATAAAACCTAATCCTAATACGCAACAAAACACCTAGAGACTAGGTAGACATTGGACAAGGCACAAACACCAATCTGAGAAAGAGCAGTTGACCTTGTTGCTCCTAAACTTAGCCTAAGACCAAGCTCTAAGTTGTGCCATGACAAAAATTTCAGTAGGCCCCATTATTAAAAATCACATTATTCATATGTTTCCAAATCTCCCATATTGTTGCTACCCACATACCTCGCCACACAGTGTTAACCTTGTTGTTACACCATACTAGATGAAAACTCGCAAAGTTGTTTGCTGCATTCTTGTGCCTAACAGAGTGTGAGCCTATCCAGCTATCGTAGACATCACAAACCTTTTGTGCAACAACACATTTAAAGAAAATGTGTTGAGAAGTTTCTTTTGTATTATTACAAAGAGGACAAACATTACTAGACAACATAATCTGCCTCCTCACCAAGTTATCCCTAGTAGGAAGCTTGCCTAATAATACCCTTAACGCACAGACAAGAGCAGGACCAGTCGCTTTAACATTTTAGAGTAACTTAAACCAAAGGTCCCCAATAAGTGGTTCATGTACATTTAGGGCCTTGCAGCCTGCCGCAACTATATAACACTTAAGGTCATTATCCTTCCATATCTATCCATCACGTTGATCACTCTTCCACAAGACACTAGAGAGTAAAGCTAGTAAATAAACCTCTGATTCCTTTTCCATACAAATAACTCTCTTCTCCAGTGAAAAATCCACCTTATTTGAACTTCATTACCACAATTCACCAGCTCTGCTAACTCACTAACAGGACTATCAGGGTTTAAAGAGAGAGTGCAGTCTAGGAAATTTCTATTTCAGCAAAATGTTACCAACCCACTTATCCTCCCAAAAGTGTATAGATCTCCCATTACCTATATTCCAACGAATCCTTTCGTCAAACTAGTTAAAGTCATTTTGATCATCACAAATTGTACATAAATCTTTCCACCAAGTAGAGCTTTTTCTATCAGTCGCAGTTATCTTCATTTCTCTCCAAGACCCATACCTAGAGTCTAGTATGTCTCTCCACACACTATCCTCTTCTATTCCAATTCTCCACTTCTATTTAGCTAAAAGGGTCATATTTATAACCATCTATATGAGTTTATTGAACCTAAGGAAGTCAAAACATGGGCTCACTCAGCGCCCCACGTGAAAATACATAATATCCCTTTAAATTTGACCTTTTACATTTGTTGATTATCTAATCAGCTCTTTGTAGACCGCCTAACATTCTTGTATCATAGATTGTCTAGTATATTATATTGTAGATTGTCTAATATCTCTAAGTCCAAAATTTCATTTTTTTTTCATGCTTTCCATGTCTTTACCAAATCTTTTCAACGGTTAATCATCTACAACAAAAATCAAACTTATAAAAACAATATATTAGACAGTCTACTCAAATTTTAACATAGAAATACAGAAAAAAAAATCTGTTTAAAAATGAAAAATTAATATATTTTACACTAAAGTACCTATTTCCTATAAAAAAAAATGCAAATCTCTATTAAAAACTAAGAATAAAAATAAAAGAAACACTTAGAAGATATAATTAACTTGAGAAAATGTTATCATCTTTCTTTCTAGTGTTTTAGGATTTGGTGGTTACATGATTACTATTTTTATTTTGTATGTATATATATAGTCATAAATGCTATTGGTGTTCTTTGATAGTGTTACATAATAATATGTGTTTCCGCTTTGTTTTGTTGTCTTCTTTTTAATGCGTCTTATATATTTCAGTTACCTTTCATTTTTCAATCTTATTTGATATAAAGTTTTTTTTTCAGATTATTTTGCAACAAAAACAAAGTTTAAAGAGCAACATGCTAAAGTTTTGAGTGACTCATAGCTTTATGAGAGTAGGCAAACGTATTAACTCAGAAGTTTTATGCAATTCAACCTATCCTAATCCATCTGTGACAAGCTAAATGGTGAGCAATCAAAAGAAACTCAAGTTAACTTGAATTGTCATCCCTATTAGAATTTAAATAAAATTTTAACTCCTAAAAATAAATAATATATTTTTTTCAAAATCATCTTTCTACCCGCTATCAAATAAACCATTAATTAAAATATAAATTTAAAAATAATTTATCATGCTTAAAAAAAATTCTTGCGATAGAAATACCGTGACTAGTTTTTGTCAAAAAAAACAAAAAACAAAACCATCAAAAATGTTTAAATGCCACATCAAGCGGAAATTACTTGCTCATAAAGGTCCCTCATAGTGTGAAGGTGTTTTAGTACTGGTCCATAGAAGAGACTAAAAAGTTATGTACCTTTACAAGTTAAAATTCAAATTTGTATAAATAAGATTTTCTTACTTCTTCTATTCCTTTTTCGTTTAAAGTTTTTTTTTTTAAATAGAAAGATATAATATACTTTTTTTACTTTAATAAATATTTATCATATTCTTTATTTCACTTTTCTCATTTTTACCTCACAATAAATACATATATATAAGATAACTAAAAATTAGGTGAAAGTTAAAGTATAATGACAAAAATTATTTCATTTTTAATCGTCCGCTTATTACTAAAACATGTATTTACTTTTCTCTAAATTTTTTAAATTTTAAGATAACATCATTTATTTGATAATTTTTAATTTAATTAAATATGAATAGAGAAAAAAAATAGGTAGAGGATATATATATATATATATATATGAAATAATAAACTAGAAGGGTTACAATACATAACTCACTTAAAATTATATTAAAAATACAAAAATTCAATATTTTCCTTATATTATATGAAAAAAAACCTTAAATTACTATTATAAAATAATAGAGAACTTTCTTAACTAAGAATAAAATAAATATATATGAGTATTTTGAAGATACTCTAACTCTTATAAAAAAAAAATTGCAAAAATACAATAATCTTTGAAAATGTATAGATATTTAAACCTCTTCCTTAAAAAAAATAAATACACTTTGCGACAATAATCAGCAGCTATCATTATTTTTTCCAGTTTGCAAAATAAGTTCTATGGTTGGTTCACATTTTTTTCTCCAAAATAAATTCTCCTACTCCTATTTTGTACCTTTGTCACATTAGTATTATATTCTTTGTATGCAGTCTTATCCTAACATTCTAATATCCATGCATTTAACTATAGAAGTAGATTTATCAATGATATCATTAACTCCCATCATGAATAGCTTTTCATATAACTCATAGTTTTTCTATCAGCCTTTTCATAAGGAATTTGTTGTTGTGTTATGTCTTGTTGTTACTGCATCTCGGATAAAATATTCTTGCTCTTTTTTGTCTCGTGCACCACCAAAATAACCTTATAACAGGAAAGTATTACATAATTGGTTCTTAGTATTATGGATGTGGTACCCTTACCGTTGGAATCTTCTTTATTGGTCATCTCTCTTGCAGTCATCTCCACCCACTATGAATTATCGAGAACTTATTTATTGCACCAGTACCACCATGAACCTTTCCAAGCTACACAAACAACATAGGTTCCTTCTGTGAGGAAGCAATATTGGCAAAAGTAAATTTTGTATTGCATTAAGGTAAAATATATAATAGTTACAAAGGATATAAAAGTAATTATATAAAGAATAATACAATAATAGCCTATATAAATATATACGGCTAACACCCCCCACCCCTCAAACTTTAGGTGTCAAAAGACAACAGTTGAAGTTTGTCACGTAATGTACAGAACCGCTGGATGGTGTGAGCTTTAGTAAGAAGATTGGCCAGTTGCTCCTGACTGGTCAAGTAAGGTAATGAGATTGTTTCCTCCTGTTAATGGTGACAAGTAATGTGACAGTCCAACTCAATATGTTTGGTGCTTTCATGGAACACATCATTATGTGCAATTTGGATAACAGCCACAATGAATGGGAGTAGAATGAGGTTGTTGGTATCCAAAATCAGCCAGAAGTCGACGGAGCCAAATAACTTGTAGTATCTGCAAGGGCACGATATTCAGACTCAGCGTTGGAGCGGGAGGCAATGACCTGCTTCTTACTCTTCTAAGAAACAAGTGATGAGACAAAAAACACCAAGTAGCCCGTTGTGGATTTTCGATCATTGACATCCCCTGCCCAATCTGCATTCGAATAAGCATACAAAGTATAATCCGAATTAACAGAGAAGAATAGGCCACGATACAAAGTCTCGCGAAGATAATGAATAATCCGAATGACTGCTGCATAATGTTTCGAACGGGGAGCAGACATGAATTGAGAGACCTTATGCACAGCATGTGCAAGATCAGGTCTAGTAATCGTCAAATACGTCAACATCCCCACCAACTGACGATATAAGGTGGGATTAGTAAGAGGCTCTCCATCATAGGCATAAAGTTTGCAGTTCGGCTCCAATGGTGAATACTCAACTTTGCTATCAGTAAAATGAGGCAAATTCACAATGTCGGAAGCATACTTAAGCTGTGATAGAGAAATATCATTAGAACGCTAATGAACTTCAATGCCCAGAAAATAACTCAATTGCCCCATGTCAGTCATCTCGAAGACAGTGTAAATATATTTCTTAGTTGTCTGAATACCTTTAATGTCGTCACCTGTAATGACCATATCATCAACATATAATAATAAGAAGACATAGCCTGAAGAACAGTGTCGAATAAAGAGGGCGGAATCATTGGGACTCTGAACGAAGCTGATCTTGGTAATAGTGGTGTGAAATTTTTCAAACCATGCTCTGGAAGACTGCTTCAACCCATATAAAGCTTTAAGCAGCCGTAAAACCATTCCTAGGGACAACTCCATGTCGGAAGGGGGACGCATATAAACTTCCTCCTGAAGTTCACCATTAAGAAACACATTCTTAACATCCATTTGATGTAGACGCCAAGATTTAGCAGCAGCAATGGCAAGTAGGAGCCGAACAGACGTCATTCGAGCAACTAGAGCAAATGTTTCCTGGTAGTCAATACCATACTCCTATGTAAAGCCCTGGGCAACCAAACGAGCTTTATAACCATCAGCTCTCGTCTTGACCCTATACACCCACCTACACCCAACTAATGTCTTTCCCGGATGAAGAGTAGTAACTTGTCATGTATTAGTTTTCTGTAATGCAGTAATCTCAAAATGCATAGCATCGACCCATTCAGAATGCGCACTGGCTTCCCTATGGGATCTAGGCTCATGTGCATCAAAAACAAACAAAGCATGTCAGTTAAAATTATTAAGGTATGATGGTGGGTGACATATCCTGGAAAGGTAACGAGCTGGATCAAGGTTAACAGTATCTGAAGCAGAAGTAGAAGACACAAGAGGACTAACTAAAGATAGTGATGGGGTGGGAGAGGCCGAGACCGTGGAGCTAAGGGAGAGGGTCGAGGCCAAGGGTGAATGAGGCGTAGGTGAGGTCCGATGTGGGGGATGTTCACTTGGAAAGAGAGAATGGTAGTCGGAAAAAGGATCGCTTAGAACATAGGTAGGATTGTTGTTCTTTGGAAGGCTCATGAATGGAATATCTTCCCAGAAAGTGACATTACGACTAATGCGAACTCGTTGAACAGCTGAATCCCCACACCTATAGCACTTTTGTTCTACCGCATAACCAACAAAAGTGCATAAGACTAAACGAGTGGAGAATTTTGAGGATCATTCATTTGAGGGTAAAAGCACAAAGCCTGTAGAGCCAAAAGTGCGTAGATGTGTATAGTCTGGAGGAGTCCCATATAGTAGCTCATAAGGTGATTTGTTTTGGAGAACTCGACTGGGAATACGGTTTATAAGATATGAAGATGTAAGAGCAGCTTCCCCCCAAAATTTGGCATGCAATTTGGACGAAAAGAGGAGGGTACAGACAATTTCAATTATGTGGCGATGTTTTCTTTCAAATACACCATTTTGTTGAGGTGTATGAGGACATGAAAGCTGAGGTAAAGTGTCATGTGATTTGAGAAGATCAAGAAACTTTTTGGAATGATATTCTCCACTAGAGTCTGACCTGAAAACTTTGATTCGGTTGGAGAAATGAGTATAAACCATGGTGGAAAATTGAACATACACATCATGCACTTCAGACTTATGGCGCATAAAGTAAAGCCAACAAAATCGAGAGTAATCATCAAAAAAACCACATAATATTTTGCACCACTTAAACTTGGCTCAGAAGATGTCCAAACATCACTATGAACTAAATCAAAGGCTACAAGACTCTTAGATTCACTAACTGAAAAAGGAATAGGTGATTGTTTAGCAAGAGTACAATGCTGACAATGAATAGAAAAATTTTCAGACACTGATCCTAAACTACCCCGAGATGCAAGAGTCTTTATTCTTGAGATGGAGGCATGACTCAATCGAGCATGCCAAAGCAAAGGAGGAGTGATGGAGACACTGGCGGCAGTATGAGTTGAGGGAATGTGGAGAGGCAAAATATGATAGAGACTACCAATCTAAGCCCCGTCCCACAGATCGTCCCTGTAATCGAATCCTAAATAAAACACTTGGAGTCAGTAAACGACACTTTTAAACCATGATCACACAACTGAGAAATAGAAATCAAGTTCATCTTTAACCCTAGAACAAGGAGGACATTTGACAGGTGTAATAAAGGGGACTTGATATCGCCTAAGCAAGTGGCTTTAAGGGTAGTATTATCAGTTGTACGGACTGTGGATGATGATGTGTCAATTGTTTTGGTAATGTGAAAATAGGGTGATGTAAATGTCATGTGATTCGATGCACCTGAGTCTAAATACCATAGAGAAGCAGATTGTAGACCTGAGACAGTCATTGTAGTAGCAGCCATATTGGTTTCTTTGCCAACTATCTGAGATACGACATCATGAACCATCTCCTGCATCATGGCTCGCATATGAGACATGTCAAAACTATGTCAAAATTGCCAGAATGCGAATTTGGCCCCCTGGAAGACGGTCCAACTCAACAGCCAGTTGACTCGACCCAACGAGCTGGTCCAATCTGATAGCAGTAGCGACGCGCGATCCAGCAACCTTGGACAACGCAACAACAAGTCTGGATCCTCCATTTTTGCACTGTAAGCGAATGCAATCATCCTTCCAATGCCTGGGTTTCCTGCAATAACTACAATACGGATTCTTTTTGCCAGAAACCCCATTAGCACCCGAATTGGACCAAAAAGCTTGTTCGGTATTAGAATCAGTCAGGGGACGTTGTTTACGGGTTTGTTCAGCCAATTACTCAGGAATAACGGCAGCAACAGTTGGAAGAGGTGTGCGATTCCAAATATTGCAACGGATATACTCAAAATCATCATGTAATCCATGCAAAAAATAGAACAACTTATTTTCTTCAATGTATTTCTTGAAATCGGCACTAGCAATCAAAGCTTCAGGCAACATAAGGTAATATTGTTCCCACTTAACCTCTAATTGGGAAAAGAAATCAGAGATACCTTGATTTGCAAATTGCTTAAGATTGCAGATCTCATCCTCGAGCTGAAAATGGTGTGTGGTATTTTTCTGAAGATACATTGTCGCCAAAGAATCCCAAACCTCCTTCGCGGACTCGGAATTACCAATACACATGGCAACCCCACGTGCACAATTGAGGCGTATGAGCAAAATTAGATAATAGTTCCGCTTTTCCCATAGCTCGGCATCATCGAAAGAAGATTTTTCTCCCGGTTTCTTGGATTCACCAGTGATGATCTTTCAAAGCCCCATACCCTTGATGACTGCAGTCATGGTCTTGCACCAATACATATAATTGGAGCCATCAAGATCAACGTTAATGGATTTGAGAACCAACGCTGAATCGTTAAAGGTCATGAGAAAAAAAAAGGCGAAGAGTAAAAGAGAGCGGAAATTGTTTGTTTAATGGTGGTAGGCCATAGGGAGGAGCTCTAGGGTTGACGTGTAGTTTTCTTATTGATGAGAGAAAACTAAGCCTACTAATACCATGTGAGGAAGCGATATTGGCAAAAGTAAATTTTGTATTGCATTAAGGTAAAATATATAATAGTTACAAAGGATATAAAAGTAATTATATAAAGAATAATACAATAATAACCTATATAAATATATACGGCTAACACCTTCTAATTTGTGTCTTTCTTATCTTCATAAATGTTGTATCCTAGGACTAACAGCCACTAATGGTCTGATATTATCGGCTTTTTTCCCATTTTGATGTACTTTTTAATAATAATGCTCAAATTGGACAGAAAAATATTTATTTACCAAAATGGGCAAATTCTGCTAGCTATAGATAGGATTTTACATTTAGAAATTCTTCAATCGAGCCATGATTGGTCAAATACAAGTGACATGGCAATTTCAATTAAAGACATTAATTAAAATATCTCATTTCTTCCTAAACTCATCTCTCTACAACCATTTTTCATTTATTTAACACTATATTTGTTAACAATTAAAAAATAATTAAATAATAATAATTAACAAAATTGTAACAGAATAATTAAGACAAACAAATTTATTTTAATTTAAAACAAAATAATATAATGATAGTAAGAAGAAGAATTATTTTAATTAAATTCATATGAATTTAATCTATATAATAATAATAATAATAATAATAATAATTTAATGATTATTTTCGAAGAAATAATAATAGTAGTAATAATATTCTAACAAATTTAATTAAAATAATAACAATAATAGTGATTATAATAATAATAATATAATAACTTTTATAAATAAATAAAATAATATGTAATAGTATAGTATTTATCATTAATGTTTTACCTATCAGGGAGAGATCATGATAAGACATTCTAAACATTATAGTATGAACTATTTATCAAATTATAATAAACCACCATCATTAATTGATAAATAGTTGATATTATATTATTATATTTTATTTTCTTTTTTTATAAAAATTATTATATTATAATTATAATAATCATTATTATTGTTATTATTTTAATTAAATTTGTTAGAATATTATTACTATTATTATTATTTCTTCGAAAATAATCATTAAATTATTATTATTATTATATAAATTAAATTCATATGAATTTAATTAAAATAATTCTTCTTCTTATTATCATTATATTATTTTGTTTTAAATTAAAATAAATTTGTTTGTCTTAATTATTCTGTTACAATTTTGTTAATTATTATTATTTAATTATTTTTTTAATTGTTAACAAATATAGTGTTAAATAAATGAAAAATGGTCCTAGAGAGATGAGTTTAGGAAAGAATGAAATTTTAATTAATGTCTTTAATTGAAATGACCAACATGACACTTGTATTTGACTAGCCTGGATTGAAGGATTTATTAATATAAAATCCCTTTTAGCTGGTAGAATTTGCCCAATTTGTTAAATAAATATTTTTCTGCTAATTTTGGGAATTATTATAAAAAAATACACTAAAATGGGAAAAAATTCGATATTATCATTTGTAGAAAACTTGTTTATAATACAGAAAACTTATAAGCCAACAGGGAGACGACTTCTTCTGTGGGCAGTCAGTCAAACATGAATATTAGTACAAGAATACAATACTCTACTAACACATCTTTCCTCCTTTCGTATTACAGATATTTAAGACATTGTATTGGGCACTAATACCATTCAGCATATGATAACACTATTCTTGGTATTTTATATTTCATCCATAACCATATTTCAAGTCGAGCACAACACCAAATCTCTTCTACATTTATCTTTCCTTGCCTAAAGACTACTATATTCTTATGGTTCCATATACCCCACATAATTGCATGCTAACCACAACCACATGTCTTTCCAAGCTATATTTTGTTTTTGTGTTTAGTTGTAAACTATGAAAATTCTAAAAATTGTTTAGTGGATGGTAATGGCTGGCAGAACAAACTCCTACCCATTTATCACATAGATTTCATACCTTCTAAGTTACTTCACTAAAGAACGGGTGTGAGGTTGTCTCCTCTTTTTCCTTACACATTACACACTTTAAGTATTCTACCGAGACTCATCTTTTACATAGATTTCGATTGAATCTTCAACCTCCAAAGATATATGAATACTCTAATGTTTTCACTTACCGAATCCTGTTTCAAAACATTATATGCAATTAATGGTGAAAATTTTGTCCTTATCTCCCTTCTATAGCCACTCATCAATACTATTAGTTTTGGAATTAATAATTGCTATAATCTGCAATAATTGTTGTTCTTATGTTGTTTCCCAAACTAATATATCTCTCTTATAAGGTATCTTGTCCTCTATTCATTCACCAATATCTCCTATGGTTTTATTCCTAGTAGATTTTGATATCATATACCATCTTGAAAATGACTTTACATGTGATGTTCCTCCTACCCATTCATCTTTCTAAAACTTAATTTTTTCTCCTACACCAAAACTTCATTGTATAATATCATCTAACCATTGTCTAAGCTAGCCATTCTCAGATGCTTTGCATTCATCTCTCCACCACAAAATCCATTGTTAAATATATTTGACTTATTTAGATTCCTCCAACTTTCATATTTAGATTCCATAACATCCTTTCATAAACTCTATTTTTCCATTCTTAACTTCCACACGTTTGCCGATAAGATTACATTAAACTTCTCTCGATCCCTAATACTTAACCCCCTCCAAATAACAGAGGAAGTGAATAATGTTTTTTTGAATTTTAAAAAGGCAGCTAAATAGAAATAAAAAATATAAAATACCACACTCAAAAAAGGAAAAAAAGAAACGAAAAGAAAAGCATTATTTTGTCATGAATGCACAAAATGGTCTTGCAACCTGTGATTAAACGACTAAGGGGAAGAAAGTTTGAAATTAGGACTAAGTTGCTGTACAAATTAAGCAAAACCAAATAGTGAGGAAAAACCATAATGTTGTGAGTTGTGCATGGATAAATACAATACGCGTCTTTTGTGCCAACTTTTCAAATGCCAGTCAAATTGTCAGATATAATCATAATGGACATTGAATATGAATTCAAATTTGAGCATTGAATATCATGAACAGTGTTGTCTTTTTTTTCTATAATAATTTTTTCATATCAAATATTTATCTGTTTATCGATAACTTAATATTGGTAAAAGCATCTTATTTTGAAATTCTAGTACGATATTTTTCTTAATTATATTTTATTATTTAAATTATTCAAACCTATAATTTTATTTAAAGCTACATTTCAAGGGTTTTTCTCTTTAATGTATCGTGTAAATGCAAACCTAACTTGTCTTTTAGTGTTGGAATTTGGACGAGGTGTGAGAAATACTATTAGTGGGATTCAGAATACGAAGAAAGCACGTTGTATTAAGAGAAAGACCAAAATATTACGATCTAGGAATGACAAAGTGGAATATATAATTTGGAGAGTTAGAATCTTTAATATTTCAATAAGACAATTTTAATATTACTGATTTTGTCATTTTTATATGTGCATTTCTCACACTACCTACTAACTAAGAAAACCAAATCATCTTTCAAAATATTATTTTTATCTTCATACCCGAATTTTCAATTAAAATAATAGACCATCATTTTATAATATTTAAAAGTGTATGATGTTTTCAACCATAATTATAACTATTAAGAAATTTTTAAATATATATTTAAAAGTATATTCGTGAATTACGTTATTTCATTATTAAAAATTTATGAAACCTCGTTTTTGTTAAACTGATTTTATAAATAAAATAAAATTAAATTAAATATATAATTATTTTAAAATGATCTCAATGTACGTAAGCGGTTATCTAAATTTGTAAACTGTCACTTATTAATGGGTCGTCTTCTATTTATATATATAGAAAAAAAAACTTTATCTGATTAAATAAGTTTTATAGAATTAAATTAAATTTAAATTTCACTTTTTTAATATTTAATGATAATATTAGTTTATATATTAGTTTAAATTATTAATAATAGTAATAACTAAGTTTAAAGATTTCAACGTAACAATATACTTATTTTCAAACTTGATCAGTTTCATATAGTAAAGATGTAACATTCTATTAACTAAAACAATAATTTACTCTTTTTAATTAACTATGTTTTTTTTTCTTTGACAAATAGGTCCCCACCATGTATAGCCCCAAATGACAATAGGTCAACCCTTCTCAACTTGTTTTATTCGTAAGAATACAAATCAAAATCAACCTTTACATAAGGACCAAAACTCCTTATCTATATGGTCAAACTCAATTGGTATTGGTCTCTTTCAATCAACTATATTTTATTCCTATTTCTAAACTCAATCTTAATAATTTTTAAAGTGTAAAAATTTATCTTATATCACAATATAAATTATTCATTACAAATAAAAACATACAAATTTTATATGTAAAATATTTATTTTATATAAATCTTAATTATAAGAAAACGAGCATGAATTATTCTGTATTAGTATAAACTAAATTATTTGCTTTAATATAAAGATGTACTCGTGACATAAAAGGAAAATTTAGAGATATTTAATATTTAAAATTCAAAAACGAACTATATAACTTAAAGTCAAATATAAAAATGATAAAATAATATAATATTTTTTTTCTTTAAGACTAAGGGTCTATAATAAAACTATCATTTTAGTTCGTGTATTCAATAAAAAAAATTTCTATTCATATAATTCAAAAACATATTAAATTAATATTTTAAATGTTAAAATATGTTTTAAATTTACAAAGGATAATTTAAATTGCGATGTAAGATTATTTTAATTATGGATAATTTAAAAGATAATAAAAATCAATTTTAGATAGGGACAGATGCGAGTACATTGAGATAGTTTGAGTGATTTTTTATTAGTAGGAAGCTTGTAAAATAAACGTCTAAAAAAGTAGAAGTGAAAGTAATATTAAAATGTTTGACAGAGATGACTACTAGAATAAAAGTACCGCTTTTCGAATTATGTATTATAAATTTTAAGAAAAATTACACTTATATATGTTTTCTGTAACTTTAAAATAAATATTTACTTTCTTTTCTATTTTTAATAAAATAATATTTATATTTTCCATCATTTTTTAATTAAATATTCACTATATTTTTAATAGAATATCACCTTCTTTATATTGTTAATAAAGATACTCATCTTTTCTTATTTTCTTTATAATTTTTTGTTTATAAAAGAATATTTAATTTTATATTTAAATTTTTAATTTTTATAATTTTTTATTTAAATTTTAATCAATATGATATTTAAAAATAAAATAAAGGAAGTAAATGATATTTTTTAAAAATAATAAAAGTGAATGTGTATTCAAATGATAGTTTTAGTCTTTTATGTTATTTATAACGTTCAATTTGACTTTAAAAATATTTAAACTATAATTTTATTTTTTAAAAATCATTTTAGTCATTTGTCTTTTAAATATGTGGCATTTTTATCATTTTAAAACAATTATCGTTTTTCATTTTAGAATAAAATTTTGAACTATTATTTATTGATTAAAATCATGAAAGTGGTATGTGTTATCAAATTTATATACCAGAGAAACCAACTAGCAATCACAATAATTTTAGTAATTTTAGTTTATTTATCTATGAGTCTTAAATTAATTCTAAGTTTATTCATGTTGTAATGTTAAAAGTGATCGAGACAATTGAATAGAATATATATTTTTTTAAAAGCGAAAAATTAAATTAATGGGAGTACTTAAGAGTGTCCCAACCCTAATACAAAAAGAAAAGAAAATGATTCTAAAGTTCCCTACCTGGTTACAAATTCGAAACTTCATCGTACCTGCTTAGTTCTAATAAATATAATGGACTAATAATTGCAAAGCTGTTCAAAATTGCTACTTCTTGAACAAAGTGTTGCCTTTGCTTGTCACTAGCATGTTATAATTATGATATGATTTCATCATCAAGAAAGCCACGCATAACACCAATACAATGCCATTGAGAGCTTCATAGAATGAGATCTCAGTAAATTAGGATAAGCTACATTTTCCAATCCCTGGCCGAGCCTGGACCCTTGTATATTCTACAGAGTATTGACTTGGACAAAAAGACCAGCAAGTGTACTGAGCCCTCAAGTAATATAGAAAATAAGTAGAGTATCGTCTCCACATGGAACAGAATTTATAATTGAAAATTAAATATGTATCAATGTATTATGAATGAAACACGTAACATAATTTGGATTTGAGTGAATTAATGACGTAAAACAAAACAATTAATAGTAAAATGTGTGAAGTCAATATTAATAAAGATCTTGGGATTGAATTGCAACACTCTCCTTCTCATACACTCTTAATCGTATATTAATATCATCTTTTCCAATATTACCAATCTGTGCAAATAAAAGTCATTCAACCTGATTCCTCTAGATTTGAAATCCATAAATTGAAATACCTAGCTTTGTTCCCAGTTACTAGAACAGATTAATCAGCATTAAAAATAGTTGTTATAAACAGTCATTACACTATAATTCATCCATGAACTTATATATGCAATGCGTTAAACGTTTGGTTCCAAATTCAAAGAGTATTTTCCAGTCACAATAAGAATTCTAAGATAGATTAAAAGATGAGTAAAACGTAAAACAAAGGTAATTGAAATTAATGATATCAAACAACGTTACGAGTGCATTCAAAGTTGAGAAATTACATCCAATCCTAAGAATAAGAGAGTTTAGCTACGCATGTAGCCATAAAATACAAGAGAAAAGAAAAAGAACGAATCTTGATCACAAGCGGTCGTCCAAAGAGTCTCTTAATGAGTGATAAGTGATGAGTTTGACCTAGTTTTAGCCTTTTATATCTTTCGCTCCTTGCATTAGGCTAAATTGCGGCCGTTATCTCTCAATTTACGCTCCAGCAGCGTTGACGCATTCAATTAGGGATTCTTTCTGAAAAAAATCTTTAAGTGAGTTTTAGCCCAGGCTGTATCCTTCGCTTAAGCAAAAAGCCACTTATGCCATTTCTCTGCTTCTTCCCGCTTCTGTTTTCTCTCTCTTCAGATTTAACATAATTCTCAACAAAAATCACTCTTTACACAATAAAACTTATTAAATAACAAAAATGAATCAAAACAGATAAATAAATTCAAATTTAAACCAAATTAATAACAGAATCAATGTAATTATGCATGGAATTAAACTAACAATTAAAGTTTATCAGGCTACGTCTTCCAATCTCTGGCCGAGCCTTGATCCTTGTATATTCTACAGAGTATTGACCTGCACAAAAAAGACCAATAGCCAGACATCCACCAATATCCACCTTACCCTTGAGGTTTGTTGTACAGAACATTGAACATTGACTTACACAGAAAAACCACAGCCAAACCTACCTACCCCTCTACACAGGAATGCTTTTTGACATCCAATAGCTACTACACATAAATAAAACCTAATCCTAATACGCAACAAAACACCTAGAGACTAGGTAGACATTGGACAAGGCACAAACACCAATCTGAGAAAGAGCAGTTGACCTTGTTGCTCCTAAACTTAGCCTAAGACCAAGCTCTAAGTTGTGCCATGACAAAAATTTCAGTAGGCCCCATTATTAAAAATCACATTATTCATATGTTTCCAAATCTCCCATATTGTTGCTACCCACATACCTCGCCACACAGTGTTAACCTTGTTGTTACACCATACTAGATGAAAACTCGCAAAGTTGTTTGCTGCATTCTTGTGCCTAACAGAGTGTGAGCCTATCCAGCTATCGTAGACATCACAAACCTTTTGTGCAACAACACATTTAAAGAAAATGTGTTGAGAAGTTTCTTTTGTATTATTACAAAGAGGACAAACATTACTAGACAACATAATCTGCCTCCTCACCAAGTTATCCCTAGTAGGAAGCTTGCCTAATAATACCCTTAACGCACAGACAAGAGCAGGACCAGTCGCTTTAACATTTTAGAGTAACTTAAACCAAAGGTCCCCAATAAGTGGTTCATGTACATTTAGGGCCTTGCAGCCTGCCGCAACTATATAACACTTAAGGTCATTATCCTTCCATATCTATCCATCACGTTGATCACTCTTCCACAAGACACTAGAGAGTAAAGCTAGTAAATAAACCTCTGATTCCTTTTCCATACAAATAACTCTCTTCTCCAGTGAAAAATCCACCTTATTTGAACTTCATTACCACAATTCACCAGCTCTGCTAACTCACTAACAGGACTATCAGGGTTTAAAGAGAGAGTGCAGTCTAGGAAATTTCTATTTCAGCAAAATGTTACCAACCCACTTATCCTCCCAAAAGTGTATAGATCTCCCATTACCTATATTCCAACGAATCCTTTCGTCAAACTAGTTAAAGTCATTTTGATCATCACAAATTGTACATAAATCTTTCCACCAAGTAGAGCTTTTTCTATCAGTCGCAGTTATCTTCATTTCTCTCCAAGACCCATACCTAGAGTCTAGTATGTCTCTCCACACACTATCCTCTTCTATTCCAATTCTCCACTTCTATTTAGCTAAAAGGGTCATATTTATAACCATCTATATGAGTTTATTGAACCTAAGGAAGTCAAAACATGGGCTCACTCAGCGCCCCACGTGAAAATACATAATATCCCTTTAAATTTGACCTTTTACATTTGTTGATTATCTAATCAGCTCTTTGTAGACCGCCTAACATTCTTGTATCATAGATTGTCTAGTATATTATATTGTAGATTGTCTAATATCTCTAAGTCCAAAATTTCATTTTTTTTTCATGCTTTCCATGTCTTTACCAAATCTTTTCAACGGTTAATCATCTACAACAAAAATCAAACTTATAAAAACAATATATTAGACAGTCTACTCAAATTTTAACATAGAAATACAGAAAAAAAAATCTGTTTAAAAATGAAAAATTAATATATTTTACACTAAAGTACCTATTTCCTATAAAAAAAAATGCAAATCTCTATTAAAAACTAAGAATAAAAATAAAAGAAACACTTAGAAGATATAATTAACTTGAGAAAATGTTATCATCTTTCTTTCTAGTGTTTTAGGATTTGGTGGTTACATGATTACTATTTTTATTTTGTATGTATATATATAGTCATAAATGCTATTGGTGTTCTTTGATAGTGTTACATAATAATATGTGTTTCCGCTTTGTTTTGTTGTCTTCTTTTTAATGCGTCTTATATATTTCAGTTACCTTTCATTTTTCAATCTTATTTGATATAAAGTTTTTTTTTCAGATTATTTTGCAACAAAAACAAAGTTTAAAGAGCAACATGCTAAAGTTTTGAGTGACTCATAGCTTTATGAGAGTAGGCAAACGTATTAACTCAGAAGTTTTATGCAATTCAACCTATCCTAATCCATCTGTGACAAGCTAAATGGTGAGCAATCAAAAGAAACTCAAGTTAACTTGAATTGTCATCCCTATTAGAATTTAAATAAAATTTTAACTCCTAAAAATAAATAATATATTTTTTTCAAAATCATCTTTCTACCCGCTATCAAATAAACCATTAATTAAAATATAAATTTAAAAATAATTTATCATGCTTAAAAAAAATTCTTGCGATAGAAATACCGTGACTAGTTTTTGTCAAAAAAAACAAAAAACAAAACCATCAAAAATGTTTAAATGCCACATCAAGCGGAAATTACTTGCTCATAAAGGTCCCTCATAGTGTGAAGGTGTTTTAGTACTGGTCCATAGAAGAGACTAAAAAGTTATGTACCTTTACAAGTTAAAATTCAAATTTGTATAAATAAGATTTTCTTACTTCTTCTATTCCTTTTTCGTTTAAAGTTTTTTTTTTTAAATAGAAAGATATAATATACTTTTTTTACTTTAATAAATATTTATCATATTCTTTATTTCACTTTTCTCATTTTTACCTCACAATAAATACATATATATAAGATAACTAAAAATTAGGTGAAAGTTAAAGTATAATGACAAAAATTATTTCATTTTTAATCGTCCGCTTATTACTAAAACATGTATTTACTTTTCTCTAAATTTTTTAAATTTTAAGATAACATCATTTATTTGATAATTTTTAATTTAATTAAATATGAATAGAGAAAAAAAATAGGTAGAGGATATATATATATATATATATATGAAATAATAAA